>Ga0213832_1000058_pt1 | contig 238721 bp, 210 predicted proteins | sample SWATP13_FD_161660 | JGI IMG/M metagenome (GOLD analysis project Ga0213832, IMG submission 161660) | Coastal seawater microbial communities from Marineland, Florida, United States - SWA TP1 #3 | ecosystem: Environmental > Aquatic > Marine > Coastal | place: USA: Florida | collected 2016-08-06 | reverse complement strand
CGATGAGGACGCTGGGTGCGAAAGATTCATCAAGGCCAGAGAGTAATCTCGGTAAACAGGCCGGATATACGTAAGCCATCTGTTTATTTCAAAAAGTACTTGCACAGCAGGAGGAGACCATATACGTCCTGAGTAGGAGGCACGACGTATCGAAGGGCGACTTTACTCATTCATCCAGAGCTCGATGAAGGGCGCACTCAGCAAGAACGAGAGTATATATTTATTGGGTATTTAAAAGTGAATAAAAAAGCGCGATACATATCGCGCTTTTTTAGTGTTCAAATCTAAACGTAAAACTGTTATTAAGTGATGTCTAAAGACAGCTTTCAACGTTATCTTGATTTAATTAAAAACCACATTGCTTACCTTGGTTTTTATCTTTTAACCACTTATGTAGCGGTTCAAAGTAGTCCAAAATAGCAGTAGCATCCATTTGCTCGTTACCTGTTAACACTTTATAGGCTTGTTGCCACGGTTGGCTGCTACCCATTTCAAGCATAGTGTTTAGCGCTTTACCAGCATCCTTGTTGTCGTAAATTGAACAACGGTGAATAGGATCGGTATTGCCTGAAATTTCACACAACGCACGATGGAATTCAAATTGCTGAATGTGCGCAAGGAAATAGCGAGAATATGGAACGCCACCAGGAACGTGGTATTTAGCGCCTGGATCAAAAGCATCTGCATCACGATCAACTGGTGCCGCTACGCCTTGATATTTTTCACGTAGCTCCCACCAAACTTTGTTGTAATCTTCAGGAGCTACCTCGCCAGAGTATACTTTCCAGCGCCATTGATCTACGAGCAGTCCAAATGGAATAAATGCAACTTTGTCTAATGCCATTTTCATTAATAAGCCAATATCTTTTGACTCATCAGGAATCGTGTCGATAAGGCCAATCGCTTTTAAATACTTAGGAGTAATTGAAAGGGCAATAGTGTCACCAATTGCTTCATGGAAACCATCGTTAGCACTTGCTTGATAATAAACTGGTTGGTTCTTGTATGCACGTTGATAAAAGTTGTGGCCAAGTTCATGGTGAATAACATTGAATTCTTCACCCGTCTTTTGAATACACATCTTTATACGGATATCGTCTTTAGAATCTAAATCCCACGCTGAAGCATGACAAATAACGTCTCGATCAGCTGGCTTAGTGAATAATGAACGCTTCCAAAACGTTTCAGGGAGAGGATCGAAACCAAGCGAAGTGAAGAAAGCTTCTGCACCCTCTACCATTTTGATTTCGTCATAGCCATGTTTAGCGAGTTGTTCTGTTACATCATAGCCTGGATCCGCATTTTCTGGTGCGACGAGGTCATAAATATTGCCCCACGTTTGTGCCCACATATTACCCAATAAATGTGCTGGGATAGGTTGGTCTTGTGGAACTTTATCTTCACCGTATTCTTCGCCTAGTTCAGATCTTACGTAACAGTGTAAATCTTCGTATAACGGCTTTACTTGTCCCCATAATCTATCAAGTTCTTTAGCAAAATCGTCCGCTGGCATATCGTAGTTTGAACGCCACATTGCGCCTAAGTCTGAGTAACCAAGACCTTGTGCACCTTCATTGCCGAGTTCAGCCTGACGAACGAATAGTGGCTTCATTTGTGGGCTAACTTCACGCCAACCTGTCCATAATTCAAGTAACTCGTCATAGTTACGTGAGCTTGCCATCTTTGAGGTCATGTCACCAAGGCTAAGTGTGTCGCCAGCTTGCGTTACATACGTTCCTTTGCCGTACATACTGCCTAATTCAGCTCCAATTTTTGCGAGTTCAGCTGATTTCTTTGGATCTTGAGGCGCAGGCATAACCAAGCTTTGTTTTAAAATGTTTAATTTTCTGCGTTGGTCAGCCGTGACTTCTACATTGTCAAACTTCGCGGCTTCCATCGCAAATTTTACGCCTGCTTCAGTAGATCGCTGACTAGCTTCTGCCGCAAGGGCCGCTGTGTCGTCAGTAATGAAGTTAGAATAAATCCATTCTGCACGTGCACCCTCTAGATTTAGTTTTACAAGTTGCTGTTCAACATCATCTAAAAATTTTTGTGCATCTTTGCTGGTTAGTGGCGCCTGCTGTGCTTTATTAGCTGACGCAGATTTGTTTTCTACTGGTTCGTTATTACAGGCAGCAAGTCCTGCTATAACGCACAAGGCAATGCCTGTTTTCTTAAAAATTGTTTTCATGGTTAATGTCGTAATAATTATTATCATTAGAGTTGAGCAACTAGTATATGTAATTACATTTTGTTCACAATCATTTTTGGTAAAAAATAAGGATAATTTTTAAGGCGCTAGAAATATAAAGCCCGGTAATAAATTTACCGGGCTTAAACTTCATGAAACTTGGAGTCTCCTTAAATGTGACAGAATTCCATAGATGAACAACATTTAAAGAGTTGAATAAATTATATACGAATTAATGGCGAAAGTGTGCAAATTTTAATCTGTTTTTGGTAAGGCACTGGATTACATTGTAAATTAGTTTTTTTGACCAGTATTATTAGCATGAAATAGCGTTTATTTGACCGATCTGACAAAAAAAAGACCTGCCGTAAGACAGGTCAGGAAGGAAGTTTAAATCAAACTTTTCCAATTCAAGGGAGAGTATAACAATGTCACTCACACAGCATTGCTGGTCAGTGAGTTCACTTTAACTAAGAGAAGAGTTTTTTACTGTTCGCATTCAGTAATGATTTGTAATCCATGAAGTTAGTGATTTAAGAGCAAAAAAAAACCTGCCATGTGGCAGGTTAGGAAGGAAGTTTAAATAAAACTTTTCCAATTCAAGGGAGAGTATAACAAAGTCACTCACACAGCATTGCTGGTCAGTGAGTTTACTTTAACTAAGAGAAGAGTTTTTTACTGTTCGCATTCAGTAATGATTTGTAATCCATGAAGTTAGTGATTTAAGAGCAAAAAAAAACCTGCCATGCGGCAGGTTAGGAAGGAAGTTTAAATAAAACTTTTCCAATTCAAGGGAGAGTATAACAAAGTCACTCACACAGCATTGCTGGTCAGTGAGATTACTTTAACTAAGAGAAGGGTTTCTTACTGTTTGAATTCAGTAATTGTTTGTAATCGACCTTAAATTATTTGAAAGTTGCGTTATTTAAAACGCTTGTTTAAACTTAGGCCAATTTGCGAAATCATTGAAAATAGTATGAGTACAAAACGTAAGATATTAGATGCAGCTGAAGCATTATTTGCTGATAAGGGATTCACAGGAACGTCACTTAGAGAGATTACCAGCTTAGCAGAAGTAAATTTGGCGGCGGTTAATTACCATTTTGGTTCTAAAAAAGAGCTTATTAAGGCCGTAATGTCTCGATATTTAGATGAACTAGCGCCCAAGTTAGAATCAGCGTTAAAGGTCTTATGTGAGCAAGAGTCGCAACCAAGCTTAGATGATGTGTTTACCACTTTCACAGCACCGTTGTTGTCTTTAAATGTATTTCGCGAAAGTGGTACGAGCAACTTTCTCCAACTAATTGGCCGTGGATACACCGACAGTCAAGGCTTTTTACGCTGGTTTATTACCACTCAATACCCTGGCGTGATTAACTATTTCGTTCAAGCCGTGCAGAAGGCTTACCCAGAATTAACTGCTGAAGACATCTTTTGGCGACTGCACTTTGTTATGGGAACAGTAGTTTTTACTATGTCGTCTAGCGATGCCTTAATGGACATTGCAGCCAATGATTTTAATAATGATTTAAAAATCGAAGGTGTAATTGAAAAGCTGATCCCGTTCATAGCGGCAGGTGTGGCTGCACCTATTCGATAAGAAATTAGATCAACAGGCTCTCGTTTAAATCGCATGAGCACTTTGTATTTTGATGATATTTGGGTACAGTAGCGCCAACATCAAAATTTAAAGAGTGTTTATGGGACCAGTTATGATTGACGTGCTTGGCACGTCTCTTACCAAAGAAGACGAAGAGTTAATAAAACACCCATTGGTAGGTGGTCTGATTCTTTTTACTCGCAATTATGAATCTCCGCAGCAAATAGCCGAACTTACAAGGCAAATTCGTAGCGCCAAAAAACAAGACATCCTAATCTCAGTTGATCATGAAGGTGGTCGTGTCCAGCGGTTTAGAGAGCATTTTTCTCGTATTCCGGCAATGGGCAAGCTTCTTTCACTTACAAATAGCATAGAGGAGGCTACAAATCTTGCACGATTATGTGGTCAACTCGTTGCGCTCGAAGTGCAATCTGTAGGGATTGATATAAGCTTTGCGCCAGTACTGGATTTAAATTTGGTGAGTGATGTCATTGGTGACAGAGGGTTTTCAAGCGAGCCTGATAAAGTAGCGCTGCTCGCGTCGGAGTTTATCAAAGGCATGCATTCACAAGGGATGAGAGCTACGGGGAAACATTTTCCTGGCCACGGTAGTGTGGTGGCAGATTCACACATTGCTAAACCTATAGACGACAGAGCTTTTGACGAAATCGTAAAGCTCGACATGCAACCATTTAAGGCATTAATTGCCAACAATATGCTTGATGCGATAATGCCTGCGCACGTGATTTATCCTCGTGTTGATCTAAATTCAGTTGGTTTTTCCCGTTATTGGCTACAAACAATTCTTCGAGAAAACTTGGCGTTCGATGGGGTTATTTTTAGTGATGACCTATCGATGGAAGGCGCTGCATCTGTTGGCGGCTATGTTGAAAGATGTGAGGCTGCTCAAGAGGCAGGCTGCGACATGCTACTGGTGTGTAATAATCGTGAAGCGAGCGAGTTGGTATTGGATAAAGCGAATATCAATATAAATCCAACTAGTATACAAAGGTTGAACCGAATGTTGTCAAAGGGCAACACTGGCTGGCAAGACATGAAAGCGTCTGCAGAGTGGCAGACCTTAAATAAACAACTAAACACATACATTGCATAGCGTATCGACGTACGCGCTAAGCACTTCGCTTTTTAATGTGCGTTAGTTGAATAAACGCTATAGATAGAACAATAAGACTCTCAAAAATAGAAAATAATAATATGATACGTCTCACAAAATCTGATTTTTTATGGCTCGCGCCACTAATTGCACTCATAAGCTATTGGGGGCTAATTACTGCTGGTTTACCTGAACAACCAGCTATTGCGGCAGCGATAACAATCCTAACTGTTATTTGGTGGGTAACAGAAGCCATCCCAATTCCTGCAACGTCATTAGTTCCTTTTGCCTTGTTACCTTTGTTTGGCATTCTTGATCATAAAGCAGCCGCTTCGGCATTAGGTAGCCACGTGATCTTATTGCTTATGGGGGCATTTATGTTGTCAAAAGCGATTGAAAAGAGTGGTACACATGAAAGGCTAGCGGTATACATGGTTAGGCTCGTTGGGGTGAACAGTGCCAGAAGACTGGTATTAGGTTTCATGTTGGCGTCTGCTTTGTTAAGTATGTGGATTTCAAACACAGCAACGACTCTGATCATGCTACCCATTGCTCTTGCGATACTCGCTCATGTTGATAACAAACGTTTGTCGGTAGCGCTGATTCTCGGTATTGCATATTCTGCTTCAATTGGGGGAATTGGAACGCCAATAGGGACGCCGCCCAATGTGATATTCATGGGGATTTATGAAGAACACACTGGCAAAGAATTTAGCTTTTTAAGTTGGATGAAAATTGGTGTGCCAATTGTGTTAGTGGTTATTCCGCTTGTTGCTTTATGGCTAACAAGAAACATTCATTTAACGCAAAAAATTGAATTACCTGCACTGGGCAAATGGCGCAAGGAAGAAAAGCGAACGTTGATTATTTTCGCGCTAACAGCGGTTGCCTGGATCACTCGCAAAGAACCTTTTGGTGGTTGGAGTGAGCTGTTTGGTGTGCCTAATGCTGGTGACAGTACAGTAGCGCTTGCCGCAGTTGTATTGATGTTTATTGTGCCTAATGGCAAAGGTTCTCGAATTCTTGATTGGGATAGCGCGAAACAAATTCCTTGGGGAATGCTGCTGTTATTTGCAGGTGGTATTGCAATAGCAAAAGGTTTTGTTGCATCGGGGTTAAGTGGAATTTTGGGTGATTGGTTAACGTCTCTGTCTAATTTGCCGGGAATTCTGATGCTACTAACCATTTGTTTAGTAGTGACTTATTTAACAGAAATTACCAGTAATACTGCTACTGCGACACTGCTAATGCCAATTCTTGCTGTGGCGGCAATTTCTTCTGGGCATCCTCCGGAGCTTTTCATGATCCCAGCTGCAATATGTGCTAGCTGTGCGTTTATGCTGCCTGTTGCAACGGCGCCGAATGCCATAGCTTACGGTACAGGAAAAATTACAATTAAGGACATGGTGAAAGAGGGCGCGATATTATCCTTTGCTGTCGCAGTGATTATTGCGCTAATTTGTTACGCTTTGCTAGCGAATTAATTACTCGAAATTGTGCCAAAAAGCGACCACGTGGTCGCTTTTTTCATTAAGAAATACAACTGGTTTCTTACACCAATCCTTTATACGGATTGGTATTATTCTGTTGCCAATGACAGTAACTGGTTATTTTCTTTTCGCCACTTAGGCAACCAATAACTGTTCAGTAGTAATAGCATTCCACCACTGATAATGCCAATGCCGGCGAAAAAGCCCCAAAGCATCATTGGGCTATTGAGTTCTTTCGCGAAGTAACTATAGCTCCAGCCGGAAAGCAGTCCTGCAAACAGGTTACCAAGCGCCATAGATACGAAGAAATATCCCATATACATCGCTGTATGTTCTTTTGGAGCCAATGCGGCTACGTATTCATGGCTTTTTGGTGAAGCAACCATTTCACCTACAGCAAATAAGAAGATAGAGCTACAAATGATTGCCCCTCCCATAATTACACCATGTGCTAAGCCACCGATTAAAAACGAGCCTGCAATGATACACGTTCCAGCAACAATAACTGGAATAGGGCTGCGGCCTTTACAAATATGACTGATGAATAATTGAAACAAAATAATCGCTGCGAAGTCGATATTGATTATGAACTCTGGATTAATCTGTCTGTGTTTTGTAATCCATTGCTGTGCTAGTTCAGCTGACGTTACTGTTTGATTTGCTAACATGGTAAAGCCAACTAAGATGTCGTTTTGAGGCACCATTACTTTTAAACTGACGAGTTCTGTATATATTGTTTGAAGGCCTTGTTCACTTAGCCATTGTTGAGAAGCGAGTTGTGTATTCAAAAATTCGACTAATAAATCTTTGTTTACGGCCGCTAAAAAGTCTACCGTAATCGGAAAATATTGTTGTAACCAAATTACGGCGTCTTGTGTATCGACAAAATCTCGAATGTATAAGGGAGTTGTTATGAACACCTGTAAGTACATTGTCCAAAAACCCGTTAAAATTAATAAATAGCTTAAGAATGCCTTATTGCCCACTTTAATGGGGCTTGCGTACCACTTGGTCGCATCGTGATGAGTAAAAATACGATCCCATACCAAATTTAAGATAACCCAACCAATAATTAGTGACAGCATAGTCGTAAGGGTAAGTTCCAGTTTAGCCGACAACATAAGCAGTATAATTATGGGGATCACGAGCAGCGCTAGTCTTCCGTTACCTAACACTTGTTGGGCTTCATGCAACACTGTTGCTAGCGATTTGTTTTTAGACTTTTCTACCTCTACAGGCTCTTTGAAGAAGAATATGCCAGGAATAAAGTTTACTGCAATCCATAATGCAGACATCACAAACACCATGTCCCAACCAATAACTCTAACGTAACCTGCTATCAGTGGTCCTAAAAAGCCACCAATATTTACCATCGTATAAAAAATACCAAAACCGAGCCCTCGATTAGAATCGTCAGTTACTCTACCGACTGTTCCAACAACGAGTGGTTTGAATATGGCTGCGCCTAGCGCGACTGCCATGAATACGAAACAAAACGACCAAAAAGATTCAACTTGGCCTAGCAAAAAATAGGAAGGGGTCATAATAGTGAACGAAAGAATAAACATGCGTTTATAGCCATATCTATCTGCTAAAGCACCGGTAATCACAGGAAGTAGATAAAGCATGAAGGGAATAATGCCTTGAAGAAAACCTCGCTCAATATCTGAGAACCCTAATCCTCCTTGGGACTTGGGGCTCGTCATGTACAAAGAGGAAACGGTAAAAAAACCATACCAAGCTAAGCGTTCAAAAATTTCCATGGTATTGGCGATATAGAAAGCACTGGGGAATTTAGATCGTTGCATATTTACTTATTTTTATTCGGGTATATTGTATGCAATTTATCGCAAGTAAAAAAAATAAGCAAATTGGAATCCTGACAATTTGCTTATTTATGTTTATTACGTCTTTTTAACTAGGTAAGAATTTAACTCAAATACGTTAGAACATTTTCTTGTCGTAAAGTCGTGATAAAAGCACAGATGAAAATATTGCAGTGTATATTGCGTAAACAACGATCATCCATTGGGGCATGCTGTAGCCAAGAAACTGCCAGCTAATTGCACCGCAATCGCCAGTTGCTGCGAAAAGTGCAGGGAGCCACTCGTGTAGAGGTGCCCAACTTGGAAAGTTAGGTACAATTTCACAAGAAAACAAAAATGCCATGGTAGACGTTTGCATTTCTACATGCTCAATAGCGATTAGTAATCCCCAAATGGCACCAGTGCCAAGCAATGCATAGGCTGCAATTCTCCCAAATACGTTTTGGTGTGTGATAGAGCCTACCACGCCTGCTAGGAAAATCGCCCAAATGGCAACGCGCTGATAAATACACATAATACACGGCGCTAGATCCATTACATATTGAAAATATAGAGCGGTTAATTCTAATCCGAGCGCGCTAACAGCAAGCAGTTGCCACGCTTTAGTATTGGTACATAGGCTACTGAGTAACTTCAAAATACATCCTATTGGTGTTACTGAAAAATAAGCTGTAATTTAGCAGCCTTATAACAGTTAATAAACAAAAAGCGCCTCAAAGGGCGCTTTTTAACTGTAAATTTTTATTTAATACTGCGATAACTAGTGGTGATTAGCAGGCGCAGTGCTATCAGCGGTATGATGGCTAATAATACCCATGTCGTAAAACTCTTGGGTTTTTGATTCTAACAGTCCTGAGTAGATTGTTAGCAAGCCAACAATTGTTAATACGATTGTATATGGGAATGCCATGTAAACCATACGACCATATGACAATCTAATCAATGGTGCCAATGCTGACGTTAATAGGAATAGGAATGCAGCTTGACCATTTGGTGTTGCAACACTTGGTAAGTTTGTACCGGTATTAATTGCCACTGCTAATAAGTCAAATTGGTCACGGGTAATTTGACCAGCTGCTAATGCTTTTTGAACTTCTGTAATATAAACAGTGCCAACAAAAACATTATCACTAACCATCGATAAGAAGCCATTTGCTAAATAGAACATCACTAATTGCATGTTCCCTTCAAATGTTAGTACCCATGTTATGACTGGCGTGAATAGTTGTTGATCAATGATTACTGCAACAACCGCAAAGAATACTGCTAGTAGGGCGGTGAAGGGTAATGCTTCTTCAAAGGCATGGCCAATTTGATGCTCTTCTGTAACGCCAGTAAACGATGTCGCTAAGATGATAACTGTTAAACCGATTAAACCAACAGAGGCTAAATGCAATGCAAGGCCAATAATCAACCAAATACCTACAATACCTTGTGCAATTAATTTAGCATTATCTTTTTTAGTGCGTTCATTTGTCTGTTGTTCATCAAATTCATTTAACACTTGTCGTACACTGTTTGGTAACTCAGCGCCATAACTAAACCACTTTAACTTTTCAAGCAGTACACAGGTAATTAAGCCTGCAACCAATACTGGTGCAGTTACTGGCGACATACGAATGGCAAACTCTATAAAGTCCCAGCCGGCTTGCTGACCAATAATCAAGTTTTGAGGCTCACCAACAATTGTACAAACACCACCAAGTGCTGTACCGACGCCGGCGTGCATCATCAAATTACGTAAGTAGTTTCTGAATGCCTGCAAGTCTTCACGTGAATATTCGGCTACTTCGTGATCAGTGGTATGATCGTGATCGGCTCCTCTGTCAGCTCCTGAAGCGACTTTATGATAAACCGAGTAAAATCCAACAGCTACACTAATGATAACGGCGATTACGGTTAGTGCATCTAAAAATGCAGAAAGAAACGCACTTGAAAAACAGAATAGTAGTGATACTACCGTTTTAGATTTTACTTTAGTTACTATTTTCGTGAACAAAAATAGCAACAAATTCTTCATGAAATAAATGCCAGCAACCATGAAGATTAGTAATAAAATAACTTCTAGGTTTATCGTTACTTCGTGTAGAACTTGATACGGGGTTGTCATGCCAATGGCGACTGCTTCAATGGCGAGTAAACCACCGGGTTGAAGAGGGTAGCATTTTAATGCCATTGCCAATGTAAAAATAAACTCTAATACAAGCGCCCAACCTGCAACGTAGGGACTGACAAAGAAAAATAGAATTGGGTTAATAATAAGAAATGCGATAATCGCGAGTTTGTACCAATTGGGTGATGACCCTAAGAAATTGCTATAAAGCGCACCTGAATATGTCTGTTGCATGATAAACCTTATTGTCGGTTATTTATTATGTCTTATATCAATATCGCTATTAATTTTGACGACGGTTTTTATTAATATTTCACAGTAGTTTAAGCATAATCACATTCCTTGTAAATTATAATCCATTTGTATAAGAACATACTAAAATTTGCAATTAAATTGCAATATTGTAGTAACATTCAGAGCAAAACATTATATTGAGAATGCACTAAATCATCTCTTTAAAAATTTGTAGCAATAACAATTAGTATATGAAGTTACTGGGAAATATCACTAAATTCAGAAGGTGTTAGGTGTTAGGGAGAATAATACATAGAGCCTCCAAACTGCCTGCATGTGGATGCTAATTCAATAACAAAATTATTGTAAAATTGCAGAATCAATTCTTTGCTTTAGATCAATTCCAATGCAATTGGGCTTATCATTTTCATGCAATGATAAGCAGGAAAAAGTTGCCTTGTTGCAACAACTGAAAGTGTTGTTCAGATCGTTTTGTCAGACATGCTTGTGCCAAAATTTTCTTCTGGTACAATCAGTTTGAATTTTAAAATAACATCAATGTGGAGTCGCATGGTCATTAAAGCTCATAGTCCTGCTGGATTTGCTGAACAATATATAGTTGAGTCTATTTGGAACGGAGGATTTCCCCCAGGTTCTATTTTGCCTGCTGAACGCGAATTGTCAGAATTAATCGGTGTGACTCGCACAACATTAAGAGAAGTTTTACAGCGATTAGCTCGTGACGGCTGGTTAACGATTAAACATGGTAAACCAACGCGCGTAAATAACTTCTGGGAAACATCTGGCCTGAATATCCTTGAAACCCTTGCGCAGTTAGATCATGAAGGCATTCCCGAACTTGTTGATAATCTAATGTCAGCGCGCACAAATATTAGTGCTATTTATGTACGTGGTGCACTTAAGAACAACCCTGATAAAGCGATTGAACTTTTGAGTAAGCATCATGAAATAGAAGATACAGGTGAAGCGTTTGCCGAGTTTGATTACCAGCTTAATAAAGAGTTGGTAGTTGCATCGGGTAACTCAATATACTTATTAATCTTAAATGGTTTTAGAGGATTGTATTCTCGTCTTGGTAGTTTGTATTTTTCACATCCTAAAGGCCGTGAGATTTCGCGCGATTACTACAACAAGTTGATTGAGCTTGCTAAGCAAAACAAATTTGATGAATCGGTATTTGCTGTGCGTAAATACGGTATCGAATCTGGTAAACTGTGGTCTGAGTTAAAAGATGACGTGCTCAAAGAGTTATCTGAATAACTAGTTATAATCAGTACTAACAACATAAGGCAAGCGCTATTCGCTTGCCTTTTTAGGTTTTACAGGACACTCGCCAATTACTTCATCTTCGCCTTCTTTGTTCTCCTGAACCATGCGCACGTCAAATTGCCATAAATAATGTAGGTGTTTAAGCACTTCATCTTTTGAATCTGCCAAAGGGACACCTTGGTGAGGGGTATATCTGAGCGTTAATGATCGATCTCCCTCGACGTCTGCACTTATAATCTGAATATTGGCTTCCAGGTTGCTCAAGTTATATTGATTAGAAAGAGTGTTTCGTATTTGTCGATAACCTTTGCTGTCATGTATCGCAGAAACCTCTATGAAATTATTCGCTGTATTATCATGAATATGGAATAGCTTAAAATCACGCATCAGTTTAGGTGATAAAAATTGGCTAATAAAACTTTCGTCCTTAAAGTTCTTCATGGCAAAATGTACAGTTTCTAGCCAATCACTCCCCGCAATCTCTGGAAACCACTCTCTATCTTCGTCTGTCGGCTCTTCGCATATTCTTCGTAGATCAATAAACATATTAAACCCTAGAGCATAGGGATTTATGCCAGAATAATATGGGCTGTTATAGCTCGGTTGTGCGACGACGTTGGTATGACTGTGCAAAAACTCCATCATGAACTGATCGGTAACTAAACCTTCATCATATAAGTGGTTCAAAATAGTGTAATGCCAGAAACACGCCCATCCTTCGTTCATGACTTGGGTTTGTTTTTGTGGATAGAAGTATTGAGAAACTTTTCTCACAATTCGCACGATTTCACGCTGCCAAGGCTTCAACAGTGGTGCATTTTTTTCTATGAAATACAGTATGTTTTCTTGAGGCTCACTAGGAAATGATTTTGATTTTTTGCCTTTTTTCTTATCTCGGCTTGGCAATGTTCGCCACAAGGTATTCACTTGCGATTGCAAATATTCTTCACGACTTTTTTGACGCTCTAGTTCTTGCTCCAAAGATATTTTTTGTGGTCGTTTGTATCGATCTACACCATGATTCATGAGCGCATGACACGCATCCAAACAGTTTTCGACATCTTCAATACCATATTTATGTTCACACTCAGCAATATAGTTCTTAGCGAACAGTAAGTAATCGATGATAGAACTAGCATCTGTCCACGACTTAAAAAGATAGTTACCTTTGAAAAATGAATTATGTCCGTAACATGCATGTGCCATGACAAGCGCTTGCATTGTCATTGAATTTTCTTCCATTAAATATGAAATACATGGATCTGAGTTTATGACGATCTCGTAAGCCAAGCCCATTTGACCACGTTTATATGTTTGTTCAGTATGAATGAACTTTTTGCCAAACGACCAGTGATTGTAGCCAATTGGCATACCTACACTGGCATATGCGTCCATCATTTGCTCCGCAGTAATCACTTCAATTTGATTTGTGTAAGTGTCTAATTTGTAATGCTCAGCTACGCGGGCTATCTCGGCCTGATATTTCTCTAATAAATCGAATGTCCAGTCGGCACAATCTGATAAAGGTTTTCGCTTTGCCATAACGTCTCCTTACTAATTCCACTAAGCCGCTTGGTGAGCGTTCTTTTTAAATAATTCTCTAAAGACAGGGTATATGTCTTCAACAGACTTGATATGTTGCATCGCGAAATGAGGGCAAACTTCCGCAACTTGTAAGTACTGTTGCCAAAGTGTCTGATGCGCACGCTGAGTGATTTCAATATAAGCAAAATACCGGGATTGGGGTAACAACTCCTCCATCAATATTTTCTTGCAGTGCGGTGAATCATCCGCCCAATTATCACCGTCGGATGCTTGAGCTCCATATATATTCCACTCTCGCGGGTTATATCTGTCTTTCATAATCTTAGACATAAGCTCAAGTGCGCTTGACGCTATGGTGCCGCCAGTTTCTTGCGAATAGAAAAACTCTTGCTCATCAACCTCTTTAGCTTGAGTGTGGTGTCGAATATATACCACGTCTATTGTTTTGTAGGTTCTCGTTAAGAACAAATACAAAAGAATATAGAATCGCTTAGCTATATCTTTGGTGGCTTGATCCATTGAACCTGAAACATCCATCAAACAAAACATGACTGCTTTAGAAGTAGGGACAGGTTCTTTGGCATAATTCCTAAAGCGTAAGTCAAAGGTATCAATAAAGGGGACTTTGCTAATATTTGATTTGAGCGCTTCAATATCAGCCACTAGTTGTTGTCGCTCCTTAGTGTTTTCATGTGGGCTGTTGTCTAGTTCTTCCAAACGCAGCAGAAGTTCTCTTAATTCGCGACGCTTACTCGCAGTCATTGCGATGCGGCGTGCTATAGAACCCTGTAACGACTTAACAATATCTATATTGGCGGGTACGCCTTCTGAGCAAAATCCTGCGCGTACGGTTTTGTAATCAACGAGTTTATCTAGCTGATTTTTTTCAAGGTTTGGTAACTCCAAATCTTCGAAAAGTAGGTTTAGGTATTCATCTTTTGATATTGAAAAGACAAAATCATCTTCGCCTTCGCCAGAGTTACTCGCTTCACCTTGACCACTACCTTGTCCTTGGCCTTGTGGAGGACGTTTGATTTTGTCTCCAGCGGTAAACTGATCATTGCCCGGATGTACACGATCTTTTATGCCACCTTGGCCTTGATGAAATATTGGTTCGCTCAAATCTTTTCGGGCGATAGAGATATTTTCACCGCTATCAACATCCGTAACACCGCGTTTATTCACCGCTTGCTCAACAGATTTCTTGATCTGCTGTTTATAGCGGCGTATAAATCGCTGACGGTTGACTGTGCTCTTATTTTTACTATTTAGTCGTCTGTCGATAAAATTCGCCATCGAATGACCTCCTCAAGCTACTACTTATGAAGATTTTCTAACGCGTAAGTACCACTCAGACAGTAATCGAACTTGTTTCTTGGTGTAGCCTTTTGTCATCATGCGTTCAACAAAGTCATCGTGTTTTTGCTGGTCATCAGCAGATGTTTTCGTATTGAAAGAAATAACTGGTAGTAAATCTTCTGTATTTGAGAACATTTTTTTCTCGATAACAGTTCGTAGCTTCTCGTAACTAGTCCAATTTGGGTTTTTGCCGTTGTTGTTTGCTTTTGCACGTAGAACAAAATTAACAATTTCATTACGGAAATCTTTTGGATTACTGATGCCAGCAGGCTTTTCAATTTTCTCAAGCTCGTTGTTGAGTGCTTCTCTGTCGAATAGTTGACCAGTTTCTGCATCTCGGTATTCTTGATCTTGTATCCAAAAATCTGCATAGGTAACGTAGCGATCAAAAATGTTTTGTCCATATTCTGAGTAAGATTCCAAATAAGCTGTTTGAATTTCTTTACCGATAAAGTCGATATACTGTGGAGTTAAGTATTCTTTAATAAATTCCAAGTAACGATCAGACGTTTCTTTGGGTAACTGCTCACGTTCAATCTGTTGCTCCAATACATAGAATAAGTGCACTGGGTTAGCTGCAACTTCTAAGTGATCGAAGTTAAAAACACGAGATAATATTTTGAAAGCAAAACGCGTTGATAAACCCGACATGCCTTCTTCGATACCAGCATAATCTCGATATTCTTGATAAGACTTAGCTTTAGGATCTGTGTCTTTTAGGCTTTCACCGTCGTAAACCCGCATTTTCGAATAAATACTAGAATTCTCGGGATCTTTTAAGCGCGATAGCACTGAAAATTGCGCTAAGATTTCAAGCGTATCCGGTGCACATTGTGCATCCACTAATTCACTATTTTGCAACAGTTTCTTATATATCTTAACTTCTTCTGACATTCTCATGCAGTAGGGCACTTTAACTATATATACCCGATCTAAGAACGCTTCATTATTTTTATTATTCCTAAATGTTTGCCACTCAGATTCGTTGGAGTGCGCAAGAAGAATTCCGTCAAATGGTAGTGCGGATAACCCTTCTGTTGGGTTGTAATTGCCTTCTTGTGTAGCGGTCAATAAAGGATGTAGTACTTTAATTGGCGCCTTAAACATTTCAACAAATTCCATTAAGCCTTGGTTTGCTCGGCATAGTGCACCTGAATAACTGTATGCATCGGGGTCATTTTGTGCAAAATGTTCCAGCTGACGAATATCGACTTTACCTACTAAGGCTGAAATGTCTTGATTGTTGTCGTCGCCAGGCTCTGTTTTTGCAACGGCTATTTGGTCAAGAATAGAAGGATAAACTTTCACTACTTCGAATTTGGCTATGTCACCTTTGAACTCATGGAGTCGTTTAGCAACCCACGGAGACATAATGGTGTTTAAATACCGCGCAGGAATGTTGTATTCATCTTGAAGTATTTTGCCATCTGAATTTGCATCAAAAAGGCAGAAAGGGTGATCATTAACGGGTGAACGTACGCCATTCGCACTAAGCACGTAAATGGGTTCTCGTTGCATTAGTGATTTTAGCTTTTCTGCTAGAGAAGATTTACCACCGCCAACAGGCCCTAGTAAATAAAGAATTTGTTTTTTCTCTTCCAGTCCTTGGGAGGCATGTTTTAAATAACTAACAATTTGTTCTATTGCTTCTTCCATGCCAAAGAATTCTTTGAATGCGGGGTAACGCGCAATTACACGATTTGAAAAAATGCGGCTCAATCTTGGTTCTGTTGAGGTGTCAACCATTTCTGGCTCGCCTATAGCTTTTAGTAATCTTTCAGCTGCACTTGCATAGGCATATCTGTCTTGCTGACATATCGCTAAGAATTCCTGAATCGAATAACGTTCTTCTTGTGCTTCGTCATATCGAGACTGGTAATGTTGAAAAATGCTCATGAACGCCTCCTAAAAAAATTTAGGTGTCTATTTATTTAGACCGGAAAAATTGGATGTCTATTAATAAGCTTAGTTCTTATTTGGTAACTTGTTTGAAAAATAATGAAATAATTTGTTTTTTGTCTTTGAGTGTAGTTGAAAAATCGCTGTTACATTTTTAGCACTGAATCAACTATGCTACTTGCGAAGTTTTTTAAACTGACAACAAATTTGACGAGGTAATGAAGATGAATGATTCGAAAATAAGAAGTTATTAAAACGAAAAAACCAAGGCAATAACCTTGGTTTTTTAACGCACTTTATCGCTTGTGGTTAGCTGAAGTTAGCAGCAGCAAAATCCCAGTTAGCAAGTGCCCAAAATGCTTCCATGTAGTTAGGGCGCAAGTTACGGTAATCAATGTAATACGCATGCTCCCATAGGTCTACTGTTAGCAATGGAGTTACACCTTCTTCCGTTAGCGGTGTAGCAGCATTTGATGTATTAACAATTGCTAGGCTGCCGTCAGCGTTTTTCACTAACCACGTCCAGCTAGAACCAAAGTTGTTGATTGCACTGTCAGTAAACTTAGCTTTGAATTCTGCAAAAGAACCAAAAGACGCGTTGATTGCATCAGCTAGTGCACCAGTTGGTTCGCCACCGCCATTAGGGCTTAAGCTGTTCCAGTAGAAAGTGTGGTTCCAGATTTGTGCAGCGTTGTTGAAAATACCAGCAGAAGAAGACTTAACGATATCTTCTAAAGATTTACCTTCAAATTCAGTACCTTCAATTAAGCCATTAAGCTTAACTACGTAAGTGTTGTGATGCTTACCATAGTGATATTCAAGAGTTTCTGCAGAAATGTGTGGTTCTAAAGCATTTTGTTCATATGGTAGAGCTGGTAATTCGATAGCCATTATTTTCTCCATGATTTATTAGAAAATTTTATTTTTGCCCAAAAATAAAAAGATAGTTTGTTTTTATTAAAAACCAAGTAAAATACTCAGGTATTTAAAACCTTGCATAGTTTACTCAAAAATATGGGTATTGCCAGTGTATTTATCAAGGCGAATAGCAAGTTGGCTCAATATTTGAGCGTTGAGAGTTATAAAAACGACAAAATAACGAGTTAAATTGGTATTGTTGGTTTTAATATATGAAAAATTTATTATTAATAATGCATAGAACATTGAAATATTGATTAGTAGTCTACATATTTTAGGTAACGAGCATTAAATTAGAGGTTAAAGATGGATACGATAGAGCGTATTAAGCAACAAATTGCTGAAAACAACATTTTGTTATATATGAAAGGGTCACCTAAGTTACCAAGCTGTGGCTTTTCTTCTCAAGCATCACAAGCGTTAATGGCATGTGGTGAAAAATTTGCCTACGTTGACATTTTACAAAACCCAGACATTCGTGCTGAACTTCCAGCTTATGCCGATTGGCCAACTTTCCCACAATTATGGGTAGACGGTGAACTGATTGGTGGTTGTGACATTATTTTAGAAATGTACCAACAAGGTGAATTGCAGACTTTGATCAAGGAATCTGCAGCAAAACACGAAGATTCTAGTGAAGCTGAATAATCAACTGGTTCTATTCAGTTAATTTCTTTTAATTCAGTATTGAATTATCAAATTTAAAACCAATACTATGATGGTATTGAACAAGACAAATAAATAATCACAATTTTAATTGGAGAACAAAATGAGTGTATTAGTAGGTCGTCCTGCTCCGGATTTCACAGCAGCAGCAGTTTTAGGTAGCGGTGAGATTGTAGATAACTTCACATTATCAGAAGCAATCAAAGGTAAGAAAGCTGTTGTATTTTTCTACCCGCTTGACTTCACTTTCGTTTGCCCTTCAGAGTTAATTGCATTTGATCATCGTATGGAAGAATTCAAGAGCCGTGGTGTTGAAGTTATCGGTGTTTCTATCGACTCTCAGTTTTCTCACAATGCATGGCGTAACACACCTGTAAACGAAGGTGGTATTGGCCCAGTTCAGTATACTTTGGTAGCAGATGTTAAGCATGAAATCTGTCAAGCATACGATGTTGAACATCCTGAAGCTGGTGTTGCGTTCCGTGGTTCATTCTTAATTGATGAAGAAGGTAATGTACGTCACCAAGTAGTTAATGATTTGCCATTAGGTCGTAACGTTGACGAAATGTTACGTATGGTTGATGCATTACAATTCCACCAAGAGCACGGCGAAGTTTGTCCAGCAGGTTGGAACAAAGGTGACAAGGGTATGACTGCTTCTCCAGAAGGTGTTGCGTCTTACCTTACAGATAACGCTGAAGGCTTATAATCTGTACTCACGAATAATTAAGCCGCTGATAAAGCGGCTTTTTTTTGCGTAAAATTCGACATCAACTACTTCTATGGTCTAAGCTAGTAGAACTATAGCGTGTAAAAGGATGAGCTGTGTATTTACCCGAACGATTGTATGAGAATTTGCCCAGTATCTATTTTGTTATAAGCGGTGGCTTAGTGATATTGGGGAATGGGGGCTTGTATATTTTTTCTGCGTTACTATTTTATGTTGCAGCTTGCGTTACATTAGTTGCAAGGTCAGCTCAAAGAAGAAGAGATAAGCGGAATCTGCATTCAACAAAAGAGGTTTTGCCCGAGGTTATATATGAATATTTACCTTATGGTTATATCGGATTCGGGATTTTATTGATATTGATTGTTGAACAGGAAATTATTCAGTTTTTGGCGTTTACTTGGTGTGTATACGGTTTGCGCAACATCATGTGTCGCCATGCAAACCGTAACAGACAAACTGTTCATTTTTGAATTTAATCTGAGTAAAAAATAGCGTGTTTGTTTTGCTCAATCCATTGGTTGTAGTGGCCAGCCGCCAAGCGCCTGCCATTTATTGACGATATAACAAAAGAGTTCTGCCGTTTTTTCTGTGTCATAAAGCGCAGAATGTGCTTCTTTATTGCAAAATTCTATATTTGCGGCTTCACATGCTTTTGCTAGTACAGTTTGCCCTAATGCTAGACCCGACAATGTGGTTGTATCAAAGCTAACAAATGGGTGAAATGGTGAACGTTTAATGTTTGAGCGTTCGGTGGCTGCGTTTACAAACCCCAAGTCGAAAGAAGCATTGTGCGCCACCATTACAGCACGCTGGCATCCCGCTAATTTCATTTTTTTGCGCACTAGTTTAAAAATTTCTGTCAGCGCTTCCTTTTCGTCAACTGCACCACGTAGTGGATTACTCGGGTCAATGCCCGTAAACTCAAGCGCAGCGGGCTCAAGGTTGGCCCCTTCAAATGGCTCTACATTAAATTGAATGGTTTGATCCAAACTAAAACATTGTGTTTGCTCATCAAATGAGAGTGTCGTGGCGGCAATTTCAAGCAAGGCATCTGTTTGGGCATTGAAACCCGCAGTTTCGACATCTATTACAACTGGGAAATACCCCCTAAATCTTGCTGCAAATGTTGTGCTGATAACAGGTTCTTGTGTCGCCACTGGCGTATTTTCAGGCATAAATCGTAACTTGGATAAATTAAACATCAACTTTTGCCATTATCTCAGAAAAACACGACTAACACTATGTACATTACTCTGTAATAATCTGGAATTAATTGTTAAAGTTAAATAAAGCCGTGCCGATATCTAATAAGTAGTTCGAATCGTTGAGCATTGATATGAAGAAATCACTGACCTATTTGTTATGTTCGTTTTTTGCCTGCAGCAGTTATGCTGGTATGCGGCAGTATAGTGCTGATCTCGAAAATTCTCAGTGGCAATTAAGTCAAAACTCCCGCTTGGCATGTACGCTTTCTCATCAAATCCCTAATTACGGCGAAGCTAAGTTTTATAGCACGGCGGATCGCAACATGAATATGGAATTTGAACTGGATATGTTACGTCTTCCTGATACTTATTCATTGTCTAAAGTTCGTTCTGTTGCACCTAAATGGCGACCTGGAATTCCTGGTCGTACTTTGGCTGATATGAAGCTGCACAAACAATTTTCGCCTAGCTTACCTAAGAAAGTCGCATGGACGATGTTGAGTGAGTTGGAGCAGGGCATGAGTCCAACCTTTTATTATGATGACTGGTACAACGATAACGACAAAATTTCTGTCGGTTTATCTACCGCCAGATTTCAAAAAGCCTATGAAGAATTTGTCAGCTGTGTAGGTAATTTATTAAATTACAGTTTTGAGGACATTCAATACACGGTGCTTAATTACGAGTTTGGGAGTGACAAACTCACTAAGGCTTCGCGTAGACGAATCGCCATGATCGTTGAATATTTAAGTTTAGATCCTGAATTAGACCTAGTACTTATTGATGGTTATACCGACAGTTACGGTGGTAGAGATACTAACATGAAGATGTCTAAAAAGCGTGCTGAACAAATTAAGCAGTACTTTGTTAATAATGGCATAGAGCCTAGTTTAATTGATTCAACAGGCTATGGTGAAAAACGACACGTTGCGTCAAATGATACTGTGCTTGGCAGAGCGAAAAACCGTCGCGTTGTCATAAGAATGGATAAACCATAGGTTTCTAGTTAAGCAAATAATTACATACAATATACGGTTGAATAGGTCTGTCGCTTAGCATAAGCTACAGACCTATTTTTTTATGGGGAAAATTTATGAAGCTGGTATATAAGTTAGTGGCAACGCTAGCGTTTGTTGCTCATACCGCGTATGCAAAGGTAAACGATGCCTACACATATGCAAATTACGATGAAGTAAAAGTTAGCCATTTATACTTAGATTTAAGTGTTAACTTTGAAGATAAGTCACTTGATGGTTTTGCAGAGTTGTCTTTAAATTGGCAAACATCGAAGCCTGTGCCGGTAGTTCTGGATACTCGGGACCTTGTTGTCGATAAGGTATTGGCTAAAAGAGCTAATGGCACATGGTATCCTGTCAGTTATACTCTTGCCGCAAGAGACGACGTATTGGGTGCAAAATTAACTGTAGATACTAAAACACAAGTTGAGGCGCTACGCATTTATTACCGCTCAACTGAAAAAGCTTCAGGATTACAGTGGTTAACACCTAATCAAACAGCGGGTAAAAAACATCCATTCATGTTCAGTCAAAACCAGGCCATTCATGCACGTTCTTGGATCCCTATTCAAGATACGCCAAGTGTTCGTATGACTTATACCGCTCGAATCAAAACACCTGAAACTTTGCTAGCGGTTATGAGCGCGAATAATGAACCAGAAACAGCAAGAGATGGTGATTACTTCTTTACGATGCCGCAAGCCATTCCTCCCTATTTAATTGCAATTGCAGTTGGCGATTTGGAATTTAAAGCAATGAGTGAGCAAACGGGGATATACGCTGAGAAATATATTTTGGATCGTTCTGTCGCCGAATTTAATGACACTCAAGCAATGATTGATTCAACCGAAAAGCTTTTTGGTGAGTACCGTTGGGGACGTTACGATTTATTAATCCTTCCTCCTAGTTTTCCGTTTGGTGGTATGGAAAATCCAAGATTGTCTTTTATCACGCCAACCGTTGTTGCCGGTGACAAGAGCTTAGTTAACTTAATCGCGCACGAACTAGCTCATTCATGGTCGGGTAATTTAGTAACAAATGAGAGTTGGCGTGATTTATGGTTAAACGAAGGTTTTACCAGTTATGTTGAAAATCGCATTATGGAAGATGTCTTTGGACGCAATAGAGCGATTATGGAACAAGCGTTGGATGCACAAAAATTGAGTTATGAAATTGCAGAACTGGCGCCGGGCGATACACAACTTTATATTGATTTAAAAGGGCGTGATCCTGACGATGCGTTTTCGGGCGTACCTTATACCAAAGGTCAGTTATTCTTAATTTACTTGGAAAACCAGTTTGGACGTGAGAAGTTCGATGCGTTCATCAATAAGTATTTTGATGAACATGCATTTCTAAGTATCGGTACTGAACAGTTTGTTGAGTATGTCACTAAGAATTTGTTAAACGTACATCCGGGCGTTGTCAGTGAACAAGACTTAAACGAATGGATTTATGGGCAAGGATTACCGAGTTTTGTCCCACGCCCGAAATCTGATGCTTTCTTAAATATTGATAAGCTAATTCATGGTTTTGTTGCGGATACTATTGCTATTAGTGACATTCCCACGCAAAAATGGACTGTGCATGAATGGTTGCATTTTATCAACAATCTGCCGCTGAATTTAGCACTGGATAAAATGAACGTATTAGACGAAGCATTTAATCTAACTAATAGTTCAAATGCAGAGATTGCCCACGCATGGTATATGCTCGCATTAAGTGCAGGTTACGAAAAAGTGTATCCAGCGGTGGGTGAGTATTTGGTTTCAATTGGCCGCAGAAAATTGATCGTGCCAATTTACAAAAAGCTCGCTGAAGACCCGGCGAAAAAATCTTGGGTTACTGATGTGTATAACGAAGCCAGACCTGGATATCATCCATTGGCACAAGGAACCGTAGATGGTGTTTTAGGTTTAAATAAACACTAGATCTGAAATTAGAAAGTTCAACAATAAAAAACCTGCGTTTTCGCAGGTTTTTTATTACCTAAATTAGGTAAAACAGTCAGTGGAAAGAATAATCACTTTGTAACTATAACATCTACTTGTCGCATTTTATTTTGGTCGGAAATTATCACTCTAACTTTATGCATGCCTGAATTGAATTTGAGCATGAGTCTTCCGCGCTTAGTTTCTTGCATCGTGATTTCCCCATAACTTGCGACATAAAAAGCACTTATTTCTTCTACTGTCGATTTTGTGTAATAGTTAACGACAGCTGGTAGCGATTGTTCATGTGCAAATATGTTTGTTGCTTCTAGCGTAGGGATGTCAAATGAGTCACCTGTCGCCTCTCCATAACAGCCAAAAGATAACAATGCCATAGTAAGTGTGTATTTTATCGACATTTGTTTCAATATTTGCATAAGATCTCCAAAGGGTTTACGGCGAATCGATTTTAATCTTGTAGTTAACGCATTTAAACGCTAAAACCGACGAACGATGTGGTTTTAGTATAACCATCAGTTAAAAAAAAGCGAGTTTTAACAACGGCGTAGTTAACTATGAATTCGATTAATGCGTGTGATTTACACGTATTCATCTCGGTAATGTTCTACCCAAAGTGCGGTTGCTCCGCAAATCGCCACAGGCATTACTATCATGTTGACTAATGGCACCATTGAAAAAAATGCAGCCGTTATTCCAAAGCTATAACTTAATTTTTGTTTTTCTTTCAACGCAGCGCGCATTTCGTCGAAATTAATTTTATGGTTATCGAAAGGGTAATCTTTATATTGAATTGCCATCATCCAGGCTAAAAACAGGAACCAGATGATTTGACCAACTACGGGTATGATCCAATACAAAATAAAAAAGCCGAGTGCCTTAGGTAAGTAGTAACGAAATTTGCACCATTCGCGGCTAAGAGTGCGAGGTATGTCTTTCAATATGTCTGAAAAGCCACCTGCTGGAGGTGCAGTCTTTGTTAGCATTGATTCCACTTTCTCTGATAACAGCCCGTTGAATGGTGCTGCCAGCCAGTTTGCCACGGAACTAAAGATGAAAGAAAACGTAAATAGAATAAATAAGATAGCGATAGGCCACAGAACCGCGCTTAACCAAGATAAGAACTCAGGTAAGGCACTCTCAATCATTGTCATATAATATTCGAGCTGTTGAACCACATAATAAAAGGCAAAGGAAAAAAGAATAAGGTTGACCGACAGGGGAATTAAAACAAATCGACGAAGACCTTTTTGCTTTATTAGCGTAAATCCTTGCATAAAATATTGTGCGCCACTTGATGAATAGGCGTGAGTCGTTGAAGTCATGTTATTGTTGTTGAATGAAAACTAAGCGTGTTTCGTATTATAGAAGTTCAAACGCGCTGATAAAAGATGCTTAATGTTACAAAGTAAATCAAATTCTGTTAGAGTGATTTCAATTAGAATAATCATCACCCCAACACCCAAGGTTTATCCCTCGAATGCGACTAAAGCATATTAAACTGTCTGGTTTCAAATCGTTTGTCGATCCGACAAAAGTGCCATTTGAGCAACAAATGACGGCGATTGTCGGTCCAAACGGGTGTGGTAAATCTAATATTATTGATGCTGTGCGTTGGGTTCTAGGTGAAAGTTCCGCTAAAAATTTGCGAGGCGACGCCATGACCGATGTCATATTTAATGGTGCTGCAAGTCGTAAACCCGTTGGTCAGGCAAGTGTTGAGCTGGTTTTTGATAACATCGATAGTCGCATAAAAGGCAATTTGGCTGACCGATCACAAATATCAGTTCGCAGGTTGGTAAACCGAGAAGGACAAAATAGCTATTTCTTAAATGGTTCCAAGTGTCGCCGTCGTGATATCACCGACATATTTCTGGGTACGGGCTTGGGGCCAAGAAGTTATGCGATAATTGAACAAGGCACTATCTCTCGGCTAATTGAATCTAAACCTCAAGAACTAAGAGTGTTTATTGAAGAAGCTGCGGGAATTTCTAAATATAAAGAACGTCGAAAAGAAACAGAGCTACGTATCAAACACACACGAGAAAACTTAGCTCGCTTGACAGATCTACGTATTGAATTAGCAAATCAAATCGAGAAACTTTTTGGCCAAGCAGAAGCAGCTAAGCGGTTTAAGAAGTTAAAAGCGCAAGAACGAAAGTTCAAAGCTGAATTAGCTTACTTAAGGTGGCAAAAGTATGATCTTCAACACGCTAAATATGAGCGCCAGTTACGAGAAAAATCAACGTCGATTGAGAATCTACTTAGTGAGCAAAAGGCAATTGATATTGCGCTGTTTTCACTAAAACAACAATCAAGCGATCAATTTAAATTGCTGTCGAGCAAGCAAAACGAGAAGCTTGAACTAACGCAAAAAATTGCTCATGCGGAGCAAAATACCAAACACATTAAGCAACATACCTCTAGGTTAGAGAAAGATAACGAAATTTCTCAACAACAGCTAATTAACGCACAAAACATGTTGCTTCACGAAAAAGAAAAGGTATCGCGTAACCAAGAATTGTTAAAAAACTTGCAGCCACAAATAGCAGCGATTAAAACACAAGAGTCTGAAATAAAAGAAGATATTGAGAAGCTGAACAAGCAAAAAGCCCAGTTCGAAAGTCAATTAAAAGCAGTTCGCCAACAAAGCAATGCCTATATTGAACAAAGGCATGGATTGCAAAAAGATTTGGTTAAGAAAGAAGCCGTTTATCATCAGGCAGTTCAACAACTAAATTCTGCAGAACAATCGTTAGCACAACTACCTGATTTAACCTCAGACGAACTTACTTCGTTGCAGTTGCTACATAATGCATATAGCCAGGAAGTCGCACTTCACGAAAATGAATTAGCTAAAAGAAAATCGCAATTGTCTGCTAAACAACAACATCGATTGCAATTGTCTGAAGACAAACTGTCTTTGAATAATTCCATCAAACATCTTAGTGATCGAAAGGATGAGTATTCGCATCGATTAAACAGCGCAGATTCGTGGCTAGAAGCGGCTCGCGAGTATTTGGATAGTATGCAAATAGCGCACTACGGCAGCGTACAAAGCAAGTTAGCTATTGAAGCTGGTTGGGAGATGGCGGTACAAATGGTTTTAGCCGAGCAACTTTCGGCGTTGTGGGTTGAAGAACTGCCAGAGCCGTCAACGTTAGAGCAACTGTTCCTGATTAAGCAAAACCAAACTTTTGAACAGCCAATTAAGGGAACTTTAGCGGAGAAAGTAAAAGGAGCTGCGCAGCTGTATTCAATACTAAATTGTGTTCATATTGCTGAATCTACCGAAGTGTTTATGGAAAAGCTTGCTTTGGTTAGTGGTCAAGACTCAGTGATAACAAAAGAGGGCATATGGCAGTCAAAAGATTTTGTTCGTAAAGCCTATGTAAACAGTGAAGAACCGTACCTTGGATTAGCTGCAAAGCTTAATGAAATATCGCTAAAGATTTCTGAGCAACAGCAATTACTAGTCACCTGTAATAAAGAGCTAGAAAAAGTCGATGCAGACATTACTCACATAAACGGTATACAAAGCGAAGTTGAAAATCAACTGATGCGGTCGAAGCAGAAATTGGTAGACAATGATAAGGCAATGTCAATTGTTGCTCATCAGCAGCAACATACGAATCAACAAAAATCTGAAAAGTTAGCGGAAGTAATGCGATTGAAGTCTAGCTGTCAGCAATTATCTGAAGAAGTAACGTCATTGCAACAAGCGTTAAAAAGTCTAGAGGTAAATAGCAAAAGCGAAGATGCAAGTAGCCAGGAAGACACGATATATCTGCGCTTAAACGAAATAGCAGCTCTGGTAGAAGGCAAGAACACCGAACTCAATCAACTACGCCAGAAATTGCATGAACTAGCGCTAGAATTGCAACGAGAACAAAGTACCGTTTCGCAAAGCGAAGCAACAATCGTCCGACTTCAGGAAAATATCAAGCACCTCATTGAACAGCAAAGTAAAGCCCAAGATATTCTGAATGACAACAGGCATGCTTTGCATCAAGATGAAGAGAACCTTGCCGTTTGGGTAAAAGAAATGGCTGAAGTAGAAGCTTCGATAATGGCACTGCAATCCTCTTTAGCGCAAGAGCAGTCAGATTTAGATAAGCAAGAGTCACAACTTAAAGCGCTCTCGTTAAAAATCAAAGCGTTAGAACAAAAAAATTCACAGTTGAAACTAGATAGTGAAGGCGCTAAGTTACGCGCTTCGAGTGCTATGGAGCAGTTAGCAGAGATAGGTATTTCAATAGCACAAGTTCAGGAAACCATTCCGAAAGAAGCGAAAGAAAGCCAATGGCAAGCGCAATTAATTCGAATCGCTAAAGACATTGCAAACCTTGGTACGATTAATTTGGCTGCTATTGAAGAGTACGAAAGCCAATTAGCGCGTAAAAACTATCTGGATCAACAAGATCAGGATTTAAATTTTGCAATTTCAACGTTAGAATCAGCGATAGACAAGATTGATAAAGAAAGTCGCCAGAAATTTAAAGCAACATTCGATATCGTTAATAAAGACTTAAAGCAGCTGTTTCCAAAAGTTTTTGGTGGTGGGCAAGCTTATCTTGAGTTAACGGGGGAAGATCTACTAGAGACCGGTGTCGCAATTATGGCTCGACCTCCGGGTAAAAAAAATAGTACGATTCACTTATTATCGGGTGGTGAAAAAGCATTAACCGCTTTATCATTAGTATTTGCCATTTTTAGACTAAACCCTGCACCGTTTTGTATGTTAGATGAGGTGGATGCACCTTTGGATGATGCGAATGTTGAAAGGTTTTGTAATCTAGTGAAAGAAATGTCAAATACCGTACAATTTATATATATAAGCCACAATAAGATAGCAATGGAAATGGCAACACATTTAACCGGGGTGACGATGTTTGAACCCGGTGTATCTAGAATGGTTGCGGTTGATATCGACGAAGCTATCGCTATGGCAGAAGTATCTTAAAACAGGCAAGGCAAGATGGAAGATAATTTCAGAAACGCATTAATTATTATCAGCGCTATAGTGATAGCAGCCATTTTCGTACACGGGTTTTGGACAATTCGCAAGAATAAGAATCCATACAAACTAAAAGCGAAACATGAAACGGTTGAACCTGAATCTCGGGGATTTGACAATTCAGGCTTTGATCAAGACGGTGTTGGAAAAGCGCGTGTTGTAAGTGCTAATACGTTGAATGAAGATGAAATACCTCATGAGCCAGCACCAGCGCCAACTTATGAGCCGGAACCGCTGCCGAAAGATATCAAAGAAGATGATCAAGAAGTATTGACACTTGAGCCATCGTTGGGGGATTTATCTGATATCAATGAGCAACCACCTGTAGACGATACACCACCACCAGCGCAAGTAACTGAAGAAAAGCCTGTTCAAGAAGTGTATGAAAGCCCAGTATCTGAAGCAAAGCCATCGGTTCGTAAAAAGAATGTACGAAATTCAGGATCGAATCCTAAGCGTAATCAGATGGAGATTAATTTTGGTGATGAATACGATGCGATAGAAGAAAATGCGCAACAGCAATCTCACCAAAAGAAAAATAAGCAAGAAGAGACTAAACCTACTCACGAAGTGGAACAGCAAGTTATCGTTGTTTCTGTCGTGATGCCTGAAAACCTAACGATTTCAGGTGCTGCATTGTTACCTTCACTGTTAACCCTCGGCTTACGATATGGCGATATGAATATTTTTCACCGCCATGAAGATAACGCTGGAAATGGTAAAGTGACGTTTAGTCTTGCCAACATGATGAATCCAGGCACATTCGATTTAGATCAATTGGAAACGTTTACCACACAAGGAATAAGCTTGTTCATGACGCTGCCAAATGCGGGTGACCCATTTGAAGTGTTTGAACAGATGATGTCTGCAGCTAAGCAACTCGCGATGGAATTCCATGGTCAATTATTAGACGACAAACGCAGTGTAATGACAAAACAAACTGAACAACATTACATTAGTAAGATTCGAGAGTTCGAACGAATGAATCGAATTGCAACCGCTTAATCACTCCATTAGCAAAGCCTCTTTCTCGGAGGCTTTATTTTATAAAGAATAATTACAAAGTACTCCTATGGCAGAAATTGAAACGCAACAACGAGTTGAAGAACTTCATCGTTTAATCAATCAGTATAATCATCAATACTACGTAGAAGATAACCCGACGGTTCCTGACGTTGAATATGATCGGTTAATGCGTGAATTGATTGATATTGAAACTAAGTTTCCGGCGCTTAAATTTCCCGACTCTCCTAGCCAAAAAGTAGGTGGTGAACCGTTAAAAGCATTCACTCAGGTCACTCACCAAATGCCAATGCTTTCACTTGATAATGTGTTTTCTGAACAAGAGTGGCAGGCGTTTGTTAAACGAGTATTTGACCGCGTTGGAGAGCAAGCATCGTTAGCACTTTGTGCAGAGCCCAAGTTAGATGGTTTAGCAGTAAGCCTACGTTACGAAGATGGTATTCTTGTTCAGGCTGCTACACGTGGCGATGGCACCACTGGTGAAAATATTACTGAAAACATCAAAACCATAATGTCGATTCCGCTAAGACTACAAGGTGAGAACTTCCCAGAAGTGATTGAGGTGCGTGGTGAAGTATTCATGCCTAAACGTAGCTTTGAGCAACTCAATGAACAGGCGCTTAAAAAAGGCGAAAAAACTTTTGCTAACCCACGTAACGCAGCTGCCGGAAGTTTACGTCAGTTAGATTCACGTATTACTGCTAAAAGACAATTGGCTTTTTACGCATACGGAATTGGCTTTATTGGTTCAAAAGGTGGCGAGGCTGACTTAGCGTGGTTGGCTGACTCACACTATCAACGTCTTTGTCAGATCAAAGAACTTGGGTTACCAATGTGTCCTGATGTTAAGTTGTTGGAATCGCCTGCACAATGTCAGGCATTTTATATGGATATACTTAACCGTCGTGATGAATTGCCATACGAAATTGATGGAACAGTACTCAAGGTTGATAACGTTGAGCTTCAACAACAGTTAGGATTTGTGGCAAGAGCGCCACGTTGGGCGACTGCCTATAAGTTTCCAGCGCAAGAAGAGCTTACTGTATTGGAAGACGTTGAGTTTCAAGTTGGAAGAACCGGTGCAATTACGCCAGTAGCGAGATTAAAGCCAGTATTTGTTGGCGGTGTTACGGTGAGTAATGCTACGTTGCATAACCAAGATGAGATCGAACGTTTATCAATAAAAATTGGCGATACGGTAGTCATCAGACGTGCAGGAGATGTGAATGTAATGCCCACACATGACAAAGAAATTATTTCAAATAGAACTCAACTTGATTTTCAATTGGCAGCATAGGGTAAGTAGTCATGTCTCAATATCATTTTAATGACAAACAAATAGCCATTATAGCAAATCTTGACGTTCAATATACGTTATCTGAGATGGAGGATATTTTCGCTGCGGATGGGCACAATCTTCTAGAGCTTGAAGCGTTGGTAAAGGTTGCAAACGCATTGTATAGATCAGGATACCCATTTATTGATGATGGGGATTACGACAATTACTTGGGCGAATTAATAAAGTTAGATCCCGATAATCCTTTCGTTACTAATGTTGAACCAGAAGTTCTAGTTGATAGTAAAACTGTTCCATTACCACAAAAAATGCTTTCTACAGACAAAGCTTACTCTTTTGAAGAAATAAAAAAATGGACTGAAAGAATTACTAAAGCAGCAACAGAAATCAATGTTGAACATGACTCTATTGAATTAAAAATCACGCCTAAACTAGATGGGTATGCAGCATATGATGATGGAACAACTCTTTATACTCGTGGTGATGGAACGAGAGGTCAGGATATAACTCGTGCTTTTGAAAGAGGATTACAAGTAGCTAAGAATGCTGGTCGAGAGTTAGGCCCCGGAGAGATCGTAATTAAGAAAAGCTACTTTGACGAAGTATTAAGTGACAAGTTTGAGAATTCACGAAATATTCAAGCGGCAATAATCGCAGAGAAAAAAATAGATAAAGATGTACAAAAAGCAATAGATGAAGGGGCTTGTGTATTTTATCCGTTTTCAGTACTAGAAAAATGGACGGGTAGCATATCAGAATTGTTATCTGACTTTGAAAACATACTTGAAAATATGTGGAATGCAGTTGATTACGACATTGATGGCTTAATCATAGAAACTACTAATGAACAAATAAAAGAGCACATGGGGGCAACTAGGAAGTTTCATAGATGGCAAATTGCATTTAAGGTCAATGATGAATCTGCTGAAGTTGAAGTGTTAGATGTCATACCTCAGACATCAAGAACAGGGCGTATTTCACCTGTAGCTGAACTTGTTCCAACTAAGTTAAGTGGTGCTACAATTAGCCGAGTCACAGTTCATCACTACCAAATGGTGAAAGATAAAGGTGTTGGTAAAGGCGCAATTCTTCAAATAGTTAGAAGTGGTTTGGTTATACCTAAAATTGAAAAAGTGATTGAAGCCGCAGAACCTCAAATACCCTCGACTTGTCCAAGTTGTGATACTCATCTAATTTGGGAGTCAGATCATTTAATTTGCCCCAACAAAACTGATTGCCCAGCACAAACTGAGAATACGCTGATTCACTTTTTTAAGACATTGGGTAATGTAGATGGATTCGGTCCTAAAATTATTGAAAAGCTTCATGGGTTTGGGATGAAAAGAATTCATGAAATCTATGAATGTATAGATAATCAGTTCACTGGATTTGGTTTTGGTGAAAAGACAGCAAAAAATTTAACAGACCAACTAATAGCAAGTAAAACTATAGAAATAGAAGATTGGAGATTCTTGGCTGCTTTTGGCGTAAGTCGATTAGCAGGAGGCAATTGTGAAAAACTACTTCAGCATCACTCTATAACTGAGCTTTTTGATGTTTCTGTCGAAGAAATGATTAAGATCGATGGCTTTGCTCAATTAAGTGCTGAAGCGATAGTTGAAGGTTTAGAAAATGTTCGAGAAGAGTTTTTTAAAGTTTATGGTTTAGAGTTTAATTTATCAGTTACTCCAAAGCTATCGGAAGCTAGTTCTAATGACTCACCAATAGCGGGCAAGCTTGTTGTTTTCACTGGCTCAATGACACAGGGGTCAAGAAGCGATATGGAAAAACAAGCTAAATCACTTGGTGCAAAAGTTGGTAAATCGGTTTCTGGTAAAACGGACTTATTAGTTACAGGTGAAAAAGTAGGCGAAAACAAGATAAATGCAGCTAGAGAAAAAGGTGTAAGAGTAATAACTGAAATTGAATATAACGACCTAATTTCAAATAGCTAACTCAAGATTTCTTTAGTTAACGCCAACTTTTGTTTTTTAAGTTTTGGGAAGTTGGCATAACAAAACGACAAAAACTTATTTGGACTTATGAAGCTTAAATAAGCAATTTTTATGTGTTAGATTTGTTTATGGGCGCAGTGTAATAAGAGGCTAGGATGAATCGTCAAGACTACCAAAAGTCTATAATTAGCTCACTTACTTGGTTATCTACTCAAGTATCGGTTAGTAATAAATTAAACTTAACTGATATTAATGTTCATTCAGAGAACTTTTACAGGGATTTTCTCAACTTAGCTTTTGGTTACAACCTTCAAAATATCAATATTATTGAGCCTAATTCTGCCTCTATTGATTTAGGCGACTCTGATGCAAAAATTGCTATTCAAGTGACTTCAACATCATCACTTTCGAAAACAAGACATACTGTTGATAAGTTCATTGAAAAGGGACTCTTTAGAAATTATGACAGATTAATCATTCTGAATATAAGTGAAAAAACAGCTCATAAAGTATCCTCTGTCGGTGATGAATCATATTGTTTAGATACCAAAAAAGATATCTGGGATATTGGAGATTTATCAATCAAGATAAATGATTTAGAACTTGAAAAAATTGAAGAAATTTGTGTTTTTTTAAACAAGCAACTTTACGTAAAACCAAGTGGGAGTCTTCCTCGCAATATAGAGACTATCTTGAGACTTATAGAGTTGATTAGTAATGAAGAGCACCCTGCCGTAGGTTCAGGCTTCTTAGATGAACCTTTTCCAGATGAAAAAATAAACCAACGTTTTTCAGAGCATGCTGATTTTCTTAAACAAGAGTTCCTATATTTGTATCAAGAGTATGGTGCAGTTTTGGATTCAGTTGAACAAGACTCAGATATAGGGCCTGTAAAAATTCGAAGGCTTGCACAGCACTTGCGCATCTATAGTGACAAGATTTTAACAGAATGCAATGGTGATCCAAGGCGTGCTCTTAGCTTACTAATTGATAGCTTTATAAGTATGTTAAATGAAAATGGCTTTGAGGCTGATTCAGGGGCTGCCCAATTCTTTATTATTAAGCATTTAATTAAATGTAATGTTTTCCCTAATAAAGGAGTTATCGAATATGGCTAATGTTTTCACGAAAGATGAGGATTTAACAAAGTCAGCTCCTTATGTGGGAGCAGAAATACTGAAGCATTTAGAGTATTCAGCAGACGGTAGAGTAAGTATTTTTGATTTGGCTAAGGCTTTAAGAAAAGGGAGTAATATCTCAGTACGTAATATCTACTATGGGATGATTTTCCTGTACTCCTTAGATGTAGTTAATTTCGAAGAACCATATTTGATTAAAAATGTTAAAACTAAATAAATTATATAGTGAGCCAGAAGTTTTTGAACCAATTCCATTTGAGGAAGGGGTGAACCTTATAATGGGTGAAACAACGGAAGGTAACGATAAAACTAATGGCGTAGGAAAGTCTCTAGCTATTGAATTTATAAACTTTGCGCTACTGAAACGTCATGGTGATTGTAGAGTATCCCTTATTCCTAGCGAAGACCTATCACATGAGACTATTGTGTGCTTAGATTTTGTTTTGAATGGATATGAGATTACATGTAGGCGTTCTATTAAGGAGCATGACAGCCCTGTTTTGATTATAAATGGTATTGCTAAGAATTATTCTAGCTTGACCGATGCAATTGAGCATTTAAGTAGTTTAATGTTCCGCAACTTTCAACTCGAAAGAACTCCAACATTTAGACAGATACTTGGACCGTTGATAAGGGAGGAAGGTTCTGAGTTTAAGTCAATTATTAACTGTTTTGACACTAATAAAAGGATTCCCCCAGATTATACACCACATTTGTTTCTACTAGATATTGAACCACATCCATATACGGAGGCAAAAAAGCTATATGGAGAAATGGAAAATATTTCAAAAGCTAGAAAAAAGATGGAAGAAAGCATCGTTACTCTAACTGGGAAAAATATATCAGAATCAAAATCAGATCTTAATGAATTAGAAAATCAAGTTCGAAGAGTTCAAGCAGATATCGATAAGCTGGAAAATATTGAAGGCTACGAACTAATTAGAGACGAGATAATTGAATTAGAAAATAATCTTGATCAAGAGCGTTCTAAACAAGCACTTTTAAAATCAGAATTATCAAAGATAAGACTGTTTAAGGGCGACAATTACATTGATAGTGGTGAAGTTGCCGAACTATACAACCAATTTACTGAAGGTTTAGGTGATTTAATCAAGCGTCAGCTTGATGAGGTGACTGAATTTAAGAGAAAAATTGATGAGTTTCAAAGAAGGCTGTTCGAAGAGAGAAAAGTATCAATAGAGCAAGAGTTGAAAGAACTCGATTTGAGTATTTCCAATCTAAATAAACTCTATAGTGAAAAAGTTACTTTGTTAGATCAACAAGGAGTTCTTGTTAGTTTAAAACAAACAATAGCAATTCATGAAAAAAAGATAGAGGAATTTTCAGCATTATCTTCGTTTATCAAAAAGCATGCAGATTACGAAAGTGAGTATAAGGGTAAAAAGAGAGATAGAGAAAGTGAGATCTATTTATTGGAGAGCTTCGTAAAGAATTCGGAAGTGTTAGTTAATTCATTTCAAAATACGATTCTTGAAATGCATGATTATGTTTTTGGGAACCGCAGAAGCTCTTTTGAAATAGAAGTGTCAAAACGAAAAGAAATCTTAAAGTTTGAACTACGTACAGACTCAGATGGCAGCCATAGTATTAATCGAGAAAAAGTATTTTTATACGATTTTGCATTGTTAACGAATAGCTTTACTTCAAAGAATCACCCCGGACTTCTGATACATGACAATATTTTTGATGTTGATCAGGATACTTTGATAAAGAGTATTAATTACATTGGTGAACATCTTTCAGCGCTCAGCGGCAAGCAATATATTTTAACAATAAACAGTGATAAATTTAGTGAGACGGATCTTAATTCCTTGAACATTTCTTTGCACCAGTATTCCCGCGCTACTTATACAAAAGAGAGCCGCTTTTTGAAAAAACAATATCAAGAATTATCAGTAAAGCGTTAAAAAGTAACTGTATAGCTATTTTTAAGAGGGAGTAGTAATTTGGCTAACAATAGTGGTGGAGCCGCAATGAATGCTGGAGCAGACTTCCAGCAAAGGGTTGCGTCATATTTTTTAATACAAATGGCGCTTAGTAGCAATTGTGCTGAAGTTCTAGAGTCAATTGATTACGATAAAAGAGTTTTAAAGGTCGCTTTTGAAACTGATGACGCAGTTGATGATATTGTACTCACTCATTCCAAATCTAAGACATATTTGCAAGCAAAGAGAAAACTGAGCTTGTCAGATGCAGATGAATCTGACTTTTTAAAGACTATTGAGCAATTTGTTCGTCAAAATAAGGAGTCGCAAAATAGCAAGGATTCCTATGTTGTAATTACGTCTAATGAGACATCTTTACCAATTAAAAAGCATCTTAAGAAAATTGTTAACTCTGCGCGTTTGAATGCGAATTCTATATCACAAGACCCCATGAGTAGCCCTGAGCTTGCCGCATACGGAAAATTAAAGCGTTGTATTGAAAAATCGTACTCGAAAAATAAGCTTGGCAGTCCATCGAAGAAAGACATTCAAAGGTTATTATCGAAAATCTATATTGTTGTCTTGGATGTTGAAAAGGACGGAATAAATGAAAAGAGCTTTTTAGAATCGCTATTGAACAAGTTTAGTGTGGAGCCAAGTGTTATTTGGAACCTTGTTATAGCTCAAGCTTTGGATTGGGCTAAGAATAGGCAGTCGATAGATAGTGATGGAATAGTCAATCTATTGAGTAAATTCAAGGTAGATGATCCAGAACCGAGAAATGAAGATCTAGATAACTTTTTTAAAGTTAAGTTTGATTTGGATAATTATTCTATTTGCTCAGGGAGAGAGCTAGTCATCATGGAGTCGCCTTACTCTGAACATGATTATCAACTCGTAGAATTAAAACGTTTTGATGATGAAGGAAACTACAGAGTTAGTTTTCGAGATTCCAACATTGTTATGAGTAACGGAGATGAATTCGAGTTATTAGGCCGATTTTCTACATTTATGGGAGCTAAGAGGTTTATCGAGAAGTCTCCTGAACTATTTAATAATTTATTAATTATACCAATTGACTCAGATGATAGTTGTGAGTTTGATAACACCCAAATAGCTAAAGCATATTCTGAAAAAATTAGAGGGCATATATTAAAAAGTAACGATGTTACTACATGTATTCATTGTCAAAATGGACTGTCTTTTCCCGCTGTTTTAATAGAGGTTCAGGAGGAAGATTTGCCTTTTGACGCTGGTAACATTCACGAGGGTTGCTTACGGGCTTCCGATAGAGTTTTGGGGAGAACCGAAAACAAAGGAATGGATGAAAGTCCTGAATTTAACAATTTCGATTTTAACAAATGGATTTCTTTGTTGGATAGAAGTCAAGGCTTGTGGGCAGGCTTAAAAGTTAATCCCGTAAACCAGTCCATAAAAAATGTGTTATGGAATTCAAATCCTACAGGTGACCCAAATGGCGGGTATTGCATAAAGATAAAGCTAAAAAACGGTAATAGTCAATACGTTCATGAACGAGGAAAGGTTCAACGTTACAATAGACAAGAAGCGCAAGAAGTTTGCAAAGGATTAGAAAAATGGCGTAAAGAATCGAAAGAAGAAAACAGCCCTCTTTGTTATTCATCCGATGGCAGTCTTCAAGGAATGAAGCAGGATCTTCAAACTCATCATGTAAACAATTTAGAGCTAATTGAATGCAAATCATTCACTGTAATCAAATTTACTAGAGGGATAGCTAGTAAGCACGATGTATTGAATAATTATTATGCACCAATCATTATATTTACTGATATTGAAACAGGTGAATATATTGAATATGAGGGTGCTATTTTTCTTATAACAGACCCAACAGAGTTAAAAATCTATTTAGATAATTGGAGAGAGGCGAACCTTGCGCCTAAATCATATAGGTTAGACATAATTAAAACGGACGCAGAATTCGATCAATTTATGCGGTGGACGAAGCAAAATTACTTAAGAGTGTTTGTTGACCCAATTTTTAACAGTGATAAAACCATGATTAAAGGATCAATAATTGAAGACATGGAAGACGTTCAAAAAGAGTACGAGGGGAAACATAAAAGCGAAGACGAGAGATTTTGTCTTTTATTTACAAAAGAAAATGGTGACGGAACGTATACTCAACTCTATCGTGATTTTGTAAATGATGTAACTCTTCTCCTTTATGACAAATGTACCAGCGATGACTGTAAGTGTATGGGATGCCAGATGTATGATATCCGTATTGCTCATTATGGAAAGGACAATGTTGATATTAGGCAGTCAAACGAAAACACCATTGTTCTGAATTTAAGCGATAGTGAAAGTGAGTGGACGCAAGAGTGTATAGAAAACCATAGTGTTGATTGGGAGGATTGGGAGCCTCTTGTTACATAAGTACTAAGCAGCTACAACTAAATCACTAAGTTAATTAGAACTTACAGTAATAACTTCACCAGTGCTGAAATTAGAATACAGAAATTCAAATATTCCAAATGGTGATTGTTTTAACTTGGTTCAACTATCGTGAGGTTAAACACCTTTTTATATACCCGAAAGCGAAATAATATAATTTTAGGAGAAAATCGAATACATTTTGGTGGTTTCTTTAGCTAAAAGTGAGGCTTTTGTATGGAATTCTTAAAAATTGTCATGCACTTTGACTATCGTGAAGTTGAACACCTTTTTGTGATTTTAGAGGCTAAGTAATTGAATTTTTGACCAAAAATCTAATGTGTTCTGTTGTTTTTTGCAGTTGGAAATTAGGCGCTCGTAGGGAATTCTTAAAAATTGCCGCACATTTTGACTATCGTGTATCTAAACACCAGTGACGCTGAATCACCCATCAACGGCCAACCGTCCAAATTGGACACCTTAAATTTGACATAATTGTTCTTTTGGTTTGAAGTAGAAACCAAAGGGCAAAATATACCCTTGGATTAATCTTGAGTAATAAGGAAATTAAATGCTAAGGGAAGTTGAACCACACCATTTAACATGGATTCTATTAATAATACTAACCTCGTTAACGCTCATAGCTGCTTATTCCACTTCTCGTAAAAAGAAAAAATTAGCATGTGAAATTGAGCGGAAAGAAAAGGCACTTGAAGAAAAGCCTATTGATGAAATAGTTCAGGACCTACAAAATTCCTTTGAAGAAACTGATCTGAAATTAAGTAGTGGTAAGCCTATTTATGACAAGTTGTTACAAACACTTAGTAAAAATGCCGATCAGTTAAAATACATAGATGTAGGCTTGCTTCCCCCTACTTTTAAGTTTGATGACCGAGAGTCGTTAAAAGATCAGATAGAGAAATGTCTTAATCAACAATTCAAAGTGATAAAGCGTGGAGGCGCTACCAGTGCATATTCAAATTGGGAATGGTTTGGTAGTAAAAGCAAGGGCACTCAAATGGTTAATGCCTACCAAAGCCTTTTATTGAAAGCCTTCAATGCAGAGTTTGATGTCATCAGAAAACAAATGCGCCACTCTAGTTATGACACAGCAATTAATAAACTTTATCGTTTAGAAGAACAACTAGAAAAGCTTGGAGAAACGGCTAACGTAGCTATTTCAAACGAGTATTTTAATTTGAAATTACAAGAGCTAGATGTCTGGCACAGTGAGCTTGAGTATAAAGAAGAGCTAAAGCGGGAAAAGAAAAAGCAACAAGCTTTGCTGCGAGAGCAATCTAAGCAATCAGGTGGAGATACTGAAGAGCTTGAAGATGATATTTACTATCGAAAGTCAGATCTGCGAAAAGCACAAAAATTAGCTCAACAGCTACATGGCGCTAGTGCCGCAGATATGGAAATGAAAATAGCCAAAATGCAGAAGGAAATTGAAAAGCTTGAGAGTAAGTTTGAGCGCGCAACATCTCAGGCACAGATTACTAAAGCAGGCTACATCTACGTTATTTCAAATATAGGAAGTTTTGGAGAAGGAATCGTAAAGATAGGTATGACACGACGTTTAGAGCCTATGGATAGAGTGAATGAACTCGGGGATGCCAGCGTACCGTTTAAGTTCGATGTTCATACGTTAACTTTTGTCGATGATGCACCAAAAGTAGAGAAAACCCTTCACCGAAAGTTTAACGATAAGCGAATAAATATAGAAAATCATCGAAAGGAGTTTTTCAGAATTACTCCCCAAGAGGTGGCTGAAGCCATGAAGGAGCTGGATATTGAATGCGATTGGTACTTTGATGTGGAAGCAAAAGAGTTTAGAGAAAGCCTTCTAATTCGAGAAGCGTTTAAGAAAGTAGAATCTGATACTCAATCTATTTCTAATCAATTGCCCAGCTCAATATAGAGGAATTGCCAATGTATATCACAATTGCCTTAGCGGTTCTTTTTTCATCGTCGATTTACTTACTTTTAACTGCACGATCCAAATTTAGCGAATTAGAACTTAAAGATAGTGAAATTGAAAAATCATATGAGCCTGCTTCTGTAGAAGAGAAGAAATTATCAGCATTAAAAAAAGAGTACAGTTCACTGCAAAGTAGTTATCAGGAAAAGCTTGCTAAGTTACGTAAGGGGGAAAAACGGTTATCTCAATATCACTTAGGAATAGGCACAACTGACTCAGTATCATACACAAGCCTTGCAAGTGGTAAGACAGTAGAAGACATTGAATACCGCCTTCAAGACATTAAAGCATCATTAAAGCGTTTGGTAAGTGAAAAGAAAGCTTGTATTTGTAGTATGGGAAATGACGTTGTAGTTAACGGCAAGAAGTCTGAGGCAAAGAAGTTATTCAATAGGGAGATTAAACTCCGCCTTCGATGCTTAGACAACGAGTTTAAGGCAGCTACCGCTGTAGTAGATTGGAATAACATTAACCGCCTTATACAGCGTTCTAAAGATACTTTTAATGAAATAAACGCTTCTGGTTCAATCGTTAAAACTTATCTTAAAGATCAATACTTGAAATTGAAAATTGAAGAGTTGAGATTGAACTATGAACTGAATAATTTGAAACAGGACCTAAAAGAAGCAGAACGTGAAGAGGCGCGAATTCAGCGAGAAGCTGAGCGTGAAGAAAAGCGAATTAAAGCCGCATTAGATAAGGCTGAAAAAGAGCGCAAGCTCATGGAAAAGCTCGTTGCAGAGGAACTCGCTAAATTTGAGTCGAGTACAGAAGAGCAAAAGGCTTTATATGAGCTTCATAAACAAGAGTTAGAGAAACTCAAGGAAAAGGAACAGCGAGCAATATCGCTGGCACAAGTTACACGCGCCGGATACGTCTATGTTATCTCAAATCAAATGTCTTTTGGGCAAGGTGTTGTAAAGATAGGTATGACAAGGAGAGCAGATCCTTATGATCGCGTTAAAGAGTTAGGCGATGCGTCAGTGCCTGAATTGTTTGATGTGCATGCTTTTGCTTTTACTGATGATGCTCCTTCTCTTGAAAAGTACCTACACAATAAGTTCGAAAAGCAAAGAGTAAATTTAGTTAATGGGCGTAAAGAGTTTTTCAATGTCTCACCTGATGAGGTATTGGCGGTCTTGCCTAGTTATGATGGTAAGTACGAGTTGAGCGATATGTCTTAGGTGGAGTGATTTTTAATTGGAGAACTGAATGGGAAGCGAACACTCTTTTCAATTTGCGATAGACAAAATTAATGAGATAGGAATATACAAAGCTAATCAAAACCAAAAGCCTTACCGCTTACTCCACAAATTGTCTAAGTCGCTAGGAGTATATATGCATGGGAGTCAGGCTTTTATAGGTAAACACTTTAATATTCCTGCAAATAAAATGAATAGTATGGCTAAAAGTGCTCTCCAACAGTATTGTCTAAGTGGTGTTTTACAAGTGCCAGATCAATTTAAATATAATGAAAATCGAATATATAGGCACGATAGAGATGGCTCTGCAAACAGAAATCTCTGGAAAGAAAGCAATAAAGCTAGCGCTGATAAAAAAAGAAGTGAGCCAGTGAAGTACCACTTGAATACCGTATCAAAATAATAGGATTGATTAGCAGGATGCCATTAAGAGCCGAGTTAGGAAGTAAGGTTTTAGAATCGTATAAACTATCGATAGAGGAATGGAAGGAACTCAAAGACTCTGATGAAAGGAGGCTGTTAACACTTCCGTGCTGTGGAAATAGAGCTGTTATAAAAAATAGCTCTTTAGGAACACAGTTCTTTGCACATTTTAGAAAGTCAGAAGACTGTATTTCTGCTCCCGAATCTAAAGAGCATCTTCGCTTAAAAGCTATTGTAGCTGCCGCAGCAGCGTCAGCGGGGTGGGATGTAACTACGGAATTTGTTGGTAATTCAGCAACAGGTGATAAATGGATTGCAGACGTTTTCTGTACCAAAGGTAAAGCCAAAATTGCACTGGAAATCCAGTTGTCACATCAAACAGAAGAACAATTAGAATTCCGACATAAGAGGTATGTAGAATCGGGAGTACGTGACGGTTGGCTGATGAAAGATAGCGTGTTTAAAAATTCGGGATTTAGTTCCAAAAGGGATTTTCCTAGGTTCAGTATTAAGGATTTTGAAATAGAAGGACGTGAGCCAGCTATGTCTGATTATGATCTTTCCCTGAACCAGTTTGTTAAGGCGCTTCTTATGGGTCGCTTAAAATGGCAAGAAGATGTTGATAGTGAGATTATATACTTTATGCCAGCGACCTGTTGGAAATGCTCTGGAAACATAAAGATTCCCGTAGGTACTGGCGATACAGAAAATTCAAATTTTGATAGCTTTATAAAAACAGTCCCCAACTGTTCCACTTTTTACGAAAAGTTAATAAAACAAATTGGCGGGTCAGAGTTACAACGTTTAGGTTTGACAACTATAGGCCCTAATGCTCATATGAAAGGCAACGCTCCGGGGTTTCCCTATTGTGTTAAGTGCCCTCGTTGCTATGCCCCTCAAAGTAACTACCATACATTTCAAAGTTTTAATGAATGGCGTAAAATCAATGAAACAGAAGAGTACTTTGTGGAATATTCCAGATACCGTAATAATGGTAGATATGTACTAAAAGAATGAACTTTTTAAATTGAACTGACTACTTTCATCATACTTTCAAAGGCATTTTTTTCAGAAATATTTCCCGATTCAAATTGTTTTTGAATGCGTTTTAACTTTTTAAGTTCGGTTTTCACAAGGGTGCTTATTTGGGCGTGCTCGTTTTTTAATCTGTATCTATTATTATAGTCTTGTGCCAAATGGACATAAGTTGACATTGAGCTGGCGGATGCATGCAGCGTGAGTTTTCTTACCGCATTCATTGCCACGGAAAGTAAATTTGTGAATGGCGAATTTGAAGCATACTCCTTAATTTTACGAGCGATATTCAAGGTAATAAATCGATGTCTGAACGAATGGTTGTTTACATGCTTCAATCGAACTGAGTATTTGCTATTCTTTATTACGGATAAAGAATAGTTTTTTAAATATCCCCCAGTTAAAGGCTTTCCATTTTCGGCATTAACAAACAGTTGATCGTGGTGCATATCCGGCCATTCAGCTTCAATGGTGTCTATATAACTCATCACTAATTGGATAACCCCGTTAGATATAGGGATCGTCCGAAAACCTCCTTTGTTTTTTCCCTTATTTACAGGGATTGAACTGATATCGACTTCTCCATCTGCGTCAGCAAGGGGGGAGTAAGCTGATTTGAACATGCTTCTAGTAAACTTTACTAATTCACTAATTCGAGACCCTGTAGCATCTAAAAGGTAACTTATAGATTCCCATCTTAATTTTATTATTTTGCTAGGGGTTGGGTGAATCTTAGTGTGGTTGATAGCATCAAGCCAATCAATGAATTCATCATCTCTGATGTAATCGATTTCTTCAGTGACTTTTATTAGCCCGTCAAATGATTTGTGATCGTAATATTCTTTTATTTTACCACCTGCATTGAATGATTTTTTAGTTACGTGAATTTGGTACTTTTTATCACTACTTGATTTGTCCGTGATTAGATTGAGATCGGTATATTTCTCTTGCAGATAGAGGAAGTAATCTATTGCTTTGCGGCAATGTATTTTTATTGTACCGTTGTCTATTTTTCGTGACTCTAAATATTTTACAAATTCATAGAAATGTTCATCTTTAAAACTAAATAAGGTAAGCGACGACTTATCTTCTATAAAACTTAACAAGATACTAATGCTTCTTGAATGCGCTACTATTGTGCTGGGTTGTGGCCTAATTCCATAGGTTAAATTAGAACCACTATAGTCAACTAGATATAGATTCGCTTCCCAGTCAAACTTTCCATTTTTATCTAGGATATAAGGATAATCAAAGTCTTGATCTGGGGTGAGTTGTAAAAAGTGTAGGTCTGGATTTTTTGCAATACGAGTGTCCGTCACTTTATAGACCTTAATTTATTGTTTTTAGTTTGGGTTTGTTGTTTGAGAATCTCGTGGTACTTTTTGTTGTCAAATCTATGAGTGGTGATAAATGTTCTGAGTTGGTTATAAGCTCTAAATATTTCTACGATTTCTCTGTCTAAAGTGTTAATTTCAGAATTTAATCTCTTTACCTCTTCAGCCAACTCTCCACGAGTTTTGTAACCAGAACTAGATAACTTGCTTGGGTTCGAATTTTTAGCTTGTAACTTTGATAAAGTATGGTTGAAATTGAAAACGGCTGTTTTAAGACCAATCAAATACTCTCTGTTTTTATCAGTGTTTGCCGTGTTGTAAGCATACTTTACGATGCCTAACGCCTCTGACTCCCAAGCGTGAACGTCGCCCATATTCAACTTTGTTTTATTTTTGTTTAATGGGATGTAGTCGGGTATAGGGTCAAACCCGGTAGCTTGTTTTATAAGTTTTGTTTTTTCTAATATAGAAAGCGTAATATCGTCACTTAACTTTCTTACCTCAGGGGAAGTATCACCCTTATTGTATTTAGCCATCTCAATTACATACTTCCGTAAAATAAAAATAGATGTTTTGTCCGTCATCCGCTCTTTCGAAGTGAACTTCTTCGCCTGTTTCTTTTATTCGGTCATTGATGGCTTGATAGATAACACTTTCTAATTGTAAGTTTAGTTTGACGGATTTTTCTCTTGCAACTTCGATAACTTTGGCGATCTCGTCATCCACTTTGAGACAATTGTTAATATTAGAGGCTCTTTTGGCGATAGAAATGACAGCTTCATCCATCCATTCACTTGTTGGGTTTTGCTCAGCATAATGAAATGTCATTTCTAAATATTCGTGACCAAGAAACCACGAGAGTTCCTCAATGCCGTTTTCGTCAGTTAAATTAAAATATAAGACAGCAAATAACCTTCTGAACTGATGGTCATTTACATACCAACGCTTACCATCAATTAATGGAACGTTTGACCAATCGCTGAAAAAGTTTAAAAGCTCTTGCATTTTGTCACTGTGCAAATGGCTTGGTATCAACTCACTTTCCTGACAATTAAAATGACGTGTTATGATTTTTTTTATAGCGTGGAAGTTTGTGAATAAATAACTATCATGATCGCCATGAAAGATCCCAAACCTGTTTTCTAGATACTGCGAAAACTCGCAGTATTGAAGACCTAACTTATATATTGGCTTAGGTATTGGCCGACGTATCGCTTGCAATAAATTATGAGTACTAGATTTTTGCTGTTTGAAAACTAAGTCGCACAATCCGTCTAAGATTGAAATTTCAAAACAGTCGCGTTTCAATAGTAAAATTGACAGTTCTCGTGTAGCGGAAAAAGCGGCAAGTAGAATATAAATTGATGCTATATAAAGGTTAATTGCCTGAGTCAAGCTGATACCATCCTCTGGATTTTCTTCTTTTTCTAGCCCAAGGGTTTTAATTCTTAAGGCTTCAAGCTCTTCAGGAATCGAGACTTCGTGGAAAAGAGTTTCTCTATAATCACAGTTTCGTAGGTATTTGTATTCCATCAAGTCTGCTGTGTTTTTTCGGTAATGCACGTCAACTACGGTGAGGTAACTCAAAAGGTGGATACCATATGTAAATTGAAATTTGAGAGCTTGTGCTACCAAATGAAAAGCTACTTCTAACGGGATGATCGATGTTTTAACTTCACATTGAAATTCATTAAAAATACTTGCTAACCCCTCGTCTCCTCCAATTAGCTCATAGGGAGAAAACTTAATTGGGTTAGTTAAGCCCTGTGAGTTTGTAAACAAATGGTTGATGTCAGAAATGTAATTTTGAAGGGTTTTCTTGTTAGGAAGGTACATTTCACCAATAGTTCTTTTTACGTTGGCATCATCGTATTTTTTGTCTATTGATTGACCAGAAATATATAAAACTGAGTTTTTTGAATTTTTAATGCGGTTTTTGATAATAGAAAATGTCTTGGATTTTATGGAAAATTTGGCTTGTATTGTTGCCCAATCTTTTGCTCTAGGAGTGTGAGGCAAAGCTAAAACCTCGTCCACAACAGCGAAAAATAATTCCGCACTTATATCGAATGACTTAATGAAATCGAACACATCATCTTCTGTTATTTGGCTAAGGGATAAAATCGGAGGCAACCCTATATCAGAACGATGTTCATTTACCGAGATAATTAGATAGATTATGTTGTTGCAAATACTACTTAATCTATATGGTTTACTAATTGAACCATTATCATAGATGTTAATTAAGCACTGCTTAATATCAATCAACAAGTGACTATATAGGCTATCTGTGAGATATCCATTTGGGCATATCTTTTTTTTAAATATTACTTTAGTTAAATGTTGTTTTGGCGTGTATTTGTTTACGTCAACGGAATAGCTAGATTTTGCAATTTCCCAATAATTATCGTTAATGTCATTTGCTATCCAAGCTTTTCTAACAGTTTTAGTTTCTTCACAAAGTTTGATAATAGATTGTGGGGCTAGTTTATTCATAGTTGAAACCTTCCCGTTCTAGAATCTCCTCAGCCTCAAGTATCATTTTCTTTTGTAATATATTTCCTGAAGACGCTTTATTAATTGCATTAAGACATACTTTATAGATCTCAGAGTCCTTATTCTTTGACGTTTTTAGTAGCTTAATCGCGAAAGCGAAATTTTCGGGAGAGCAAATGAAGAATATTTCAGATTCGTTATTTGTTTTATTTTGACTTGCCTTCGGTTGTAGCTTTTCAAACAAAGGACCGCCAAAATCATCGTTATTATAAATTTCTACTAAACACTTGTTATACTCTTCTTTTGTTAAACCTAGCATCTTTTCCTTTTCAGGTTCATTCGCTGTGGCTAGAACTAAATATAAGTGCTGGAATACTGAAATCTTTCTTCGATATATGACTTCCTGCAAGTATTTTGGAATATATGTACTTAAAGTTGTCTTAACTTTATTACCTAAATATGTTGCTGTTTTCACTACATCTCCATCGCTTCCTATGTATATTTCCATTGCTCTCGATGAGCGTACACGCATCAGAGTAGGTTTTAGTGTTGAAAAGTCTTCTGGGAGGTATTTATCACTGAAATTTCTAAATTCTCGATCAAAGGCGTTAGATTTTTTCAGTCTAGTTTGGATATCTGTTATCCATAATAGATTCGTTTTTAGCTGCTTTCTCTTGGCTTCAGTCATTAGGATTGCTAATTGGATGCAAAATGAAGCATTAATATCATTAATACTCAATTCAGAAGACTTAGGGAAATTAGATGTTTCGGTGGTTCGTTTCTGTAGCCTGCGTTGCCTCCATTTAATAACGTTGATTCTTACTGAACCATCATCTTCAATTTTTATAAATTCTCGCTTTGTTCTTTGAGCAGACTCTATTGTTACTTTTAGGTTGTATAAAGGCGTAGGGTTTATCCCCAGCTCATCAACCATAATAATCTGCATTGCAACAATGAGTTCTCTAGGCATGCCATGAAACTTTATGTTGTTTAAATTAGCCTCGTACGACTTGTATTGAGATAAGATGATGTTTCTTGCCACAGTAACGATGCAGTCTAATTTCGTTTGTAAATCATGATAAAACCTTTGAATCAGGTCTTTAGCTGAAGACAATGATTCTTCTGGCGATAGTGAGTCAGGGTTGATTTCAGATATAGTTGGATTGGTACTTCTCATCAAGCTAGAGCTTGAGGGCTTTTTTGTGTTCTTTGGGAATACCGTTTTTTTGTTGATCAAACCAATGTGTTTCAGGTGACTAAATAGCTCTAACACTCTAGATACTTCGTGATATTTAGTACCTTGTGAACCATCGTTTGTATCAAAGCTATCTCTGTAGTTTTCGATCCCTTGTTTAATGGCACTTGGTGACCAATTGATATCTACATTTGTTATTTCAGTAAACGCTTGTACAAAACATCGTAAGTAATTTTTCTCTACTTTCTTTGATGAAATGAATTGCCTTGTAGCTTCAGTTATATCTCTACTGATGGAGACAATTTCGAGTCGTTTGTGTAGCTCTTCCGTTACTTCGTTCCGACTAACTGGACAGTAATCAAAAATACAAAAATCTTTTGATAATTGATCTTTTGTAAAAAAGTTATCTGCTTCTAAGTGTTTGTATATCTTTTTTACAATCGTAACGTTTTGGGAACGATAAGGTCCCGACTTATAGGGTAAGTTTTCAATAAATTTAACGAGGGATTGCTGAAATTCACTGAGACTGGGTTTTACATCTCTACTTGTATGAAACTTTAGAAGTTTAATGGCTGTGGATATGTGGCCAATAATATAATTTCTGTTACTCACCCCTTGTGTAATTGAATTAAATAGAGAAACAGCGGTTGAATTAGAGTTCAACAACATAACTAGCTCACTGATTTTCCCTTGAATAGTAGAATCATCGGAAACTACTTGAAAACCTTCTTTGCTTCGAGTTGTATAATCGCTATTTCTTTCTTTCATGCTGATCATTTAAAATTTGATAATAACAAATAATATTGATCATTTTACAAAAATATCAAGAGCTAAAATTGCTGTAAGGTGTTGAAATATATATTAATTACCTCTTAATTAAATGTTGTGAAAGTGCTCTATTATTTTTTACATTATTAAATTAAGTTGTTCTTAACCTATTGAATTAGAGAAAAATTTAATACTTAAAAATAGCGTTATATTTTCAATTAAATTTATTTTTTTTGAGTGCGTTTTTCCGTCAAATTTACTTGAAACTTTTTTCAGTTTTTTTTCTTGATCGGAGTTTGATAAGATATTTAGCAGTCACATTTTTCTAGTTCTAATTGAAAAATATTTAAATTAAGCAACTGAATGCAAACCTACACTAATTTAATAAATACAAGCCCTCAGTGCCGATATGCTGCTAGCTTTCTCTATTTGAAAAAAGATCAAACATTACACTCTGACGTTATTCCCCAAATAGTGAGTGTTGTGAATGAACGTAGGCCTGAAAATGTGGTTGATATCGTTTTTCCGTCAACGTGTCCTATCTGTGAATCGGCTGTGGTAAGACAAGAAGGCGAAGCTGTTCTACGCTGTACAGGTGGGTTATTTTGTGCAGCACAGCGTAAGGAAGCAATTAAGCATTTCGCATCTAGAAAAGCGATTGATATTGACGGCCTTGGTGACAAACTGGTTGAGCAATTGGTTGATGAAAACTTGGTCCAAACTCCAGCAGATTTGTTCTCGTTAACAGAGTTACAAATTAGCACTATGGAAAGGATGGGGGCTAAATCTGCGAGCAACTTAATTCTGTCTATCGATAAATCGCGTTCAACAACGCTGTCGAAATTTATTTACGCCATCGGCATCAGAGAGGTAGGAGAAGCTACTGCCAATAACCTAGCGAACCACTTTTTTACGCTAGATAAATTGATGAACGCTACAGTTGAACAGTTACAGGAAGTCGATGATGTTGGAGAAGTTGTTGCCAAGAATATCAGTTCATTCTTCAAGCAACCTCACAACTTGGAAGTCGTTGAGAAATTACGCAATATTTTAAACTGGCCTGCGATAGAAAAACGCGATGAAGATGCGTTGCCGCTTAAGGATCAAACATTTGTACTTACGGGGACATTGAGTCAAATGGGGCGTTCTGACGCCAAAGCAAAACTGCAATCACTTGGGGCGAAAGTGTCTGGCAGTGTTTCTGCCAAAACCCAATATTTAGTGGCTGGTGAAAAGGCTGGCTCTAAGTTGACTAAGGCGCAAGATTTAGGTGTACCAGTGATGACAGAAGAGGAACTTATTTTACTCCTTAGCAATCATGGATTAGCTTAATGACAGAGATGCTAATCGAGCTTGGGCAAAGCTTTAGGCCTTATCAATATCAAACTGCGTTGGCAATCATTGCAACGCTGTTAGTGTTGTTTGGTAATGATATTAACAATGCTATCAAAGGGCTTATTCGCAAACAGCATTTTGTTGTGAGAACAACTGCCTTCATTGTGATTTGTGCCTTCGGTTATGGTTTACTGACCGTATGGCTGACCAAACTACTTAGTGCTCAGCTATCGCAAATACCTAATCTCTATATTGTACCACTCATTGTGGCTATATTCGTTGGATTAGGCGTTTACGCGCAAAAACAGCGACAAATTTAACCGCACAGGTTTAGCGGGATTGTACAGGGCTCGTTTTTGCTAGCTTTATCAGTTGATCATTTTCATGAATATTTATCGCGTGATTAAAGTGTGTTGCAGTTAGCTTCACCATTGCATTTGCTAGCTGCTCAGCTTTTATAGGTCGATACTTGGTTAACGGCCCGTGCCAAATAAAGGGCAGGCGACCCAAAACGGATTGTGCAAGTTGTTCGCCTAATCTTTTATCTTCGCGTTTGCCAATTAGCAAACTTGGGCGACATATGTGCAAGATTGAATGAGAATTTTGAAAGTATTGCTGTAGTTGCTGTTCCATTTCGCCTTTAATGCGGTTGTAAAACCATAATGAATTTATGTCAGCATTGGTTGCGCTGATCACCACAAAATTCTTAACTTTTCGTTTTGCTGCTAACTCACCACAAGTAACGACGTAATCGACGTCAATGCGTTTAAATGCTTCTTTATTACCTGCCGCTTTTTGTGTGGTACCTAAACAACAAAAGACATCATCTACTTCAAAGCACATACTGTATTCAGGCAACTGTTCATAATCACATACAACGCTGGTGTAGTGTGAACTAATCTCGGTACTGCGCCGCTGCATACCGTAAACCGTTTGATACTTAGGGGAGTTAAATAGCAGTTCTAGTAAGTACTGCGCAGTTAAGCCAGTGCTTCCAATGACTAAAGCGGAACGTTTTTTGTTGGTTGAATTCTGATTGGCTGAACCAAGCATTGTAGAAAACTAAATTAAAAACGAAGCGTATATAAAAAGTAGTATGGGAAGTGGCAGAAGTACACTAAACAGGATTGTTTCGCACCATTCGATAGCACGATAAAATTTTCCCCACTGTTTGTCTTCTGTTCTTGTTGACGGTAAAACTTGGAAAAAGAAGATGAATGCAGCGAGTACAAGCGATTGAAGGGCGGAAAACAAAACAAACAATAAAATAAGAATTAAGGTGTCAGGTGTGCCTTTTACAGTAAAATTATGTAATACATGGAACAATACAAACGCTAATAGACTCCACAATAATAACCGCCATCGCCAATTCGATAGTGTTATTGCCACAGAATTGAATACATCAGGAGTCAGCCACGATAACATAGAAAATTTAGAGCACCTTTTATCAAAGTCATTATTATAAGTGTATCATTAATTAGCCTAAGCATAACCATTAAATAGAAGAGTAAAATACATATGTTCAAGCCATTTAAAAAATTCTCACAGCTGTTAATTTTCTTCGCGATAAGCTTAAGTCTATGTTCATTAACATATGCTAACGAACCACAAAATCCACTGTCGTTAAAGTCTATAAAACAATCGAAACATATTATGGTTAAGCCGGTGGAGCTAACGGATAATACTGGCTTGGTATATTTAGGCGGATTGATATCAAAAGCCGAAATTCAACGATATTTAGTCCAAATGAAGGATATGCTTGGCGTTGAATACGTAAAATTCAGACAAAATCAGGCAGCGCGCGATCATAATCTGTTTCATTTAACTTTAGTTAATCCTTATGAGTATCGAACTATTGCCAAGCATGAAATTGACCTTAATAAGCCATTAAAGGTGATGCTACAAGGGTTAGGTAGGGCGAGCAAAGATGGTAAAACGACGTATTTTGTCGTTGCTTCTTCTCCTGATGGTCAATTCCTACGCCAACAGTTGTTGCTAAAAGAAAAGGATTTTCATGTAACTTTAGGGTTTTCTCCGACTGATATTTACGATGTCCGAAAAGGAGTAGACACGTTAATCGTGAGATAAATTTCATCACTTTTGTCGATTTCTTTTGTGATAATTTCGTGAGAACTTTGTGATTCAAAGCGGATATTTCCTTTGCATACTGAACAGGAGTATTACAAATCCAAAGGAATAAAAATGAAACGATTAACTTTATTGGCTGGTGTGATTGCGTCGTCTTTTGCCATGTCGGCTCAAGCACAAGAGCTTGAAATTACAGTAACTAACCTAACTCAGGGTATTTACTACACCCCCATTCTAATTGCGGCACATAATACTGATGTTGATATGTTCACTGTCGGTGAAGCAGCATCAAATGAACTACAAGCGATGGCAGAAGGTGGCGATATTAGCGGCTTATCTGCCTTAGCCGCTGCAGGCAATGCCGATATCGTTGAAAATCCAGCGGCAGGGCTGTTGGCTCCTGCCTCAAGTACAACAACTACTTTGAATACAATGGACGGCAATTCGCATTTAAGCTTAGTGTCGATGATGTTACCGACAAACGATGGTTTTATCGGTGTCGACAGTTGGATGATACCTAGCGAGTCAGGTACCTATACTTTTACCTTAAGCGCATATGATGCTGGTACTGAAGCGAACGACGAAATTATCAACGGTGGTGGAGCTCCTGGTGTCGCAGGCATTCCTATCGCACCTGGCAATGATGCCGGCACAGGTGGCTCTGGTGTAACCAGCATGGAAGAAAACACGATGATTCATGTACATCGCGGTAGTTTAGGTGATGATGATTTGTCCGGAGGAAAAAGTGATCTCGATAACACGGTGCACCGCTGGCTCAATCCGGTTGCCCGTGTCACTGTTGTGGTGAAATAGGAGGCGACCATGAAACGTTTAAATTCGTTGACTGTCGTTGCAGCATTTTTGTCTACACTAACACTTGTTGGTTGTAGTGATAATGATTTGCCTAATGTTGCAATGCCAGATCCTGTAGAGCCAATGCCAGTTGTTAATTATCGTTATCAAGTAACTGTGATCAACCTGACGCATTCCCAACCTATGTCACCAATTGCGACATTGCTTCATAACGAGATGAATGTTTGGGAAATCGGTATGCCTGCGTCAGTTGCATTAGAGCAATTGGCAGAGAGTGGCAATAACGCTGAGTTGCTTACACAAGAATTTGTAATCGCGGGCGAAAGTGGCGAAGGAATCCTTATGCCGGGAGCAAGTGAAACGATCGAAGTGTCTACCATGAACTCACCACCTCAAATGCTTTCTACCGTGACTATGCTGGTTAACACCAATGATGCATTTTCAGGTTTTAATGCGATGGATATATCAAATATGACTGTTGGCGAAAGTATTTCGCTAAGAACGGGTTCTTATGATGCAGGTACTGAGAAAAACAGTGAGTCTTCTGCATCAATTCCCGGCCCTGCAAGTGGTGGTACAGGGGAAGGGTATAACGAAGCAAGAGATGATGTTAACTTCGTTGCAATGCACCCAGGTGTTGTTACTGCTGACGATGGGTTGGCCAGCTCTGTGCTCACACAAGCACATAGGTTTGATAATCCGACATTAGCGATTACGGTAACTCGTATCGAATAGCGAATGCGTTCAACGTAAGACTTAGGCGGCGTCAAGTCGCCTTGCTTCACTCTTTTTCTCAATAAGTGGCTTAAGGAGAATAATAGTGAAACGAGTTCTTTTAGTTGAAGATGACAATGATATTGCACAATTAATTTCGCTAAACCTCGCAGAGATTTCAATTGACGTCGAACACGCAGCAACCGGTGAGCAAGCACTGCAAGCATTTGATAAAACCAATTATGGTCTGATATTGCTTGATGTTATGTTGCCGGGGATTTCAGGGTTGGATGTGTGCAGGCATATTCGAGAACATAGACCAGAACAAGCGATTCTAATATTGACTTCTCGAGACACAGAATTAGACCGAGTATTAGGCCTAGAGTTGGGAGCAGATGACTATATGACAAAGCCGTTTAGTGTAAGAGAGCTACAAGCGAGAGTACGCACACAGCTCAGACGCGTTAAGTTATTGAATGCGCTTGAAGCAAAGTGTCAACACGAGATTGCAAATGCGGCTGATGAAAGTCAGACCTTGATCCTTGGTGATTTGGCAATAAATAAATTAACTCATTCTGCTTATTTGGCGGGTAAGCCACTAGAGCTCACATCGACAGAATATGATTTGCTTTATTTTCTCGCTTCTCATCCTGAACAAGTATTTTCACGAGACCAGTTACTCAGTTCAGTATGGGGTTATCACCACAGTGGCTACGAACACACAGTAAATTCTCATATCAATCGATTGCGCAACAAATTGGAACAAGATGCAGCACAGCCTCAAATTGTGCAAACAGTGTGGGGTGTGGGCTATAAGTTTAATCGACAAGGCGTTGCTGCGTGAAAATGTCTTTGTATCAGCGGCTTTCAATTTCTTTGTTTATTGTTTTTGTTGCAATGCTTACGATTATCCACCTATGGACAAAAGAGTTAGCTCAACGTACCCGCTATGAATCTCAGCAACACCTACATCTTTCATTAGCAGCCAATTTAGCGCGTGATAATCCGCTGTTACAACAAGGCGTTTATGATCATGATGCGCTGAAAAACCTTTTTCATACCTTAATGGTTCTCGGGCCTGCGTTTGAATTTTACTTTCTTGATCCGAATGGCAATATACTCACTCATTCACTGCCGCAGTCGTATATTAAGCGGAAAACAATCGATTTATTGCCGCTAATACAATTAACGCAGAATCGTGCACCACTACCAATTTACGGAGACGATCCAAAACATCTAGAGCGAAAGAAAGTGTTTTCGGCAGCTCCAGTGTTTAACGGAGCACAACTACAAGGTTATTTATATGTGATTGTGGCGGGGGAACGTTATGATTCTGTTCATGCGAAAAACAGCAGTGTTCACGATAACCAACTGTCCATGGCTGTAGCAGTGGCAGCTTTTGCGTTCTTATTTATTGTGATGATAGGAATTTTTGCCTATTTCACAAGGCCATTGCGACGACTAAATCAAGATATTAAGCAACTCATAGATAACGGATTTGATATACAGGCATTGCATCTACAAAGCTGGCCAAAGGATTCAAGCAATGAAGTTCACCAGTTAAGTGAAGCATTCCACAAAATGGCTGAACAAATAAATCGTCAGCTCAAAATGTTGAACGAAATCGACACGCGTCGAAGAGAGCTATTGGCTGATATATCACATGATTTACGCACGCCACTGGCTTCGCTAACTGGCTACATTGAAACATTGACTATTAGCCAAAACACTACCTTGAATGAGCATCAACAGCAGTGCCTATCAACAGCTTTACGTAATGCGCAGCAGCTGAAAACGATGATAGATCAAATTTTTGAATTGGCACATTTAGAGGGGGGACAGGTATCAATTTCACTGGAAACAATTAATTTAGCAGAGTTGCTTTTTGACGTGGTGGCAAAGTTCAGTTTAAGTGCGAATAAGAAAAATATCGCTATTAAGATTGAGTGCGAAAGACATGACGTATTGGTTCATACTGACATTGCAAAATTAGAGCGAGTATTGAGCAATTTATTGGAAAATGCTCTGCGCCATACAGACAAAAATGGCACGATTACTATTCGTGCTGTTGAAGTTGATAATCATAGTTATCAGCTGTTCGTGGAAGATAACGGTTCAGGAATTAAAACCGAAGAAATTGCGTATATTTTCGATACGCGTTACCGTGCTAGTAATGCAACTGAAAGCGATGGAAAGCATACAGGACTTGGGTTGGCGATAACTAAGAAACTATTAGAATTGCTGCAAACAGATATTAAAGTACAGAGCGAATTAGGTAAGGGCAGTGTGTTTTCATTCACTGTGCGTAAGGCTAACTTTGGTAAATTGTAACAAATTACAAAGTAATCATTGGGTGATAAAACCAGATCTTCTGGTCGATATTGACCATTATTTTTCATACACTATTGCCAGTGTTGAATTGAACATATGGAACAATTGTGACTAATAAGCGATTAATTATTTGTGCGTTAACAACGGCAATAATACTGGGCGGTTGTGCGAAATCGTCAACGGGAAGAAACCAGCTAACGTTATTTTCAGAAAGTGAACTTGGCAAGATGGGTGTGGCTTCTTTTGAAGAAATTAAAGCTAAAGAAAAGATTAGCCAAAACAAAGCGACAAATGAATATGTACAATGCGTTGCTAATGGCATCACAAAACATGTGCCACCATCTGCCCACGCGGGTGATTGGGAAGTCGTCGTGTTTGATTCGCCACAAGTAAACGCATTTGCATTACCGGGGGGTAAAATTGGCGTGTATACGGGCATTTTAGACGTTGCAAATTCAGCGGATCAACTTGCCGCGATTATTGGCCACGAAGTAGGGCATGTAATTGAACGTCATTCAAATGAACGTTTGTCTTCAAATCAGTTTAGCCAGATTGGTCTTGTTGCGGCTAATGCAGTAATGACAAGTCAAAATGTAGAAAACAAGAATTTATATATGGCTGGATTAGGCTTGGGGATTCAATATGGAATTTTGCTTCCGTATGGTAGAACCCATGAATCGGAAGCTGATATTGTTGGTCAGGATCTGATGGCCAAAGCGGGATTCAAACCTGATGCTGCAATAACCTTATGGAAAAACATGGCAAAAGTTTCCAAAGGGGCGCCACCAGAATTTATGTCGACACACCCGTCACATAAGACACGTATTTCAGCGTTGACAGCCCACCTGCCGAAAGCAGAAAGACACTTTGATGCTAAACAACGCCCCAATTGTACTAAGCCTAAATAATACTACTAATACTACTCGTGTTTCAGCTCATTTTGAGTTTGAAACACGAGTATTCGAAGGGAAATCTTTATCTCGTAAGATCCTGAGCGTGCCGAAGGGAATTGATTAATTACTTCGTCATTCGCCTGTAAGCAAAGATAGCCGTAAAGAATAAAATCATTGGATAAAACGCACACGTTACCACCTCTAACGGTGAAATACCTAAAGTTGCACCCAATAGCAAGGCTTGTGCACCATACGGTAATAATCCTTGGTTAATACAGGCAAATACGTCTAATAAACTGGCTGATTGCGCTGGCGTTAATTCGCCATCTTCGGCTAAATCTTTCGCTGTTTGCCCTGCAACGATAATAGATACGGTATTGTTTGCGGTAAAAAAGTTACAGCTAAAGGCTAAGCTGGCAATGCCAATACCTGCACCGCGCTTTTTATTGCTTGGGCTCACTTTATTAGCCAGTCTTTCAATATAATGTGTTAGTGCAGCTAAGCCACCTTGGTTCTTTATTAGCTCACTTAGCCCACCAATAAATAATGACAAGATGAAAATGTCTTGCATACCAGCGAATCCTGCATTGATATCTTTAATCCATTGTCCTAACGCATAGTCTGCGGTCATCATGCCAATTGCAGCCGCCAACACAATGCCAACAAGCAAAACAACAAATACGTTTACGCCCGATAGAGCTAATGCAAGGATGACAATATATGGCACAATGCCTAATACTGCATAATCAGTGGTTACGTCTCTAGTGACTGGTTCCCCTAAGAAAGCGAAAAGTACAATACATACAATGGCAGCTGGTACGGCAAAGGTGAAGTTTACTTTGAACTTGTCCTTCATTCTGGCGCCTTGGCTACGCGTAGACGCAATCGTTGTATCAGAAATTATCGATAAGTTATCACCAAATATTGCACCTGAAATAATACAGCCTGCAACAATTGCTGCGCTCATCTCTGCCGATTCAATAAAGCCCAGCGCTATCGGTGCGATTGCAGCGATGGTACCCATAGATGTACCCATTGCAGTCGAAAGAAGCGCTGCAACAATAAATAGCCCCGGTAGTAACAAATAGTCAGGAAAAATAGACAAACCTAATTGCACGCTAGCATCCACACTACCAGTTGCTTTGGCCACAGTTGCAAAAGCGCCTGCGAGTAGATATATGACACACATCGTAACAATGTTTGGATGGCCAGCACCTTGAATAAATTGATTGATTTGTTCACTAATTGAAGGTTTGCCCAACACTATTGCGAACAAAATCGCCGGAATTATCGCGATACTTGCTGGTAGTTGGTAAAACGCAAATTCAACGCCTTGCAGCGTTAAAATAATTCCTGTTCCTAAAAATAACCCAAGAAATACGCCAAAAGGTAATAGGCTGATAAGATTCTTGTTTTCTTTATGGTCTGTTTTTGAATCGCTAGAATGTGAAATTGGTGGTTGTGTCATGCAACGTGCTCTTTTAATTGTTATTCTTTGACAATAAACGAATCAGAGAAAAAGTCTATAACTGGCATATTATATGTAGCAAAAATGTTGTGTCAATCTGGATTTCTAGACGTCTAAATTGGTTCGACGGTGAATGAATTTAATGAATGCAGAGTTATTGGGAATGAAAATATTAGTTGTTGGTGCTGGCGCAATTGGAAGCTATTTTGGAGTAAGGCTAATAGAGGCCGGTACAGATGTTAGTTTTCTCGTTCGCGAAAAAAGAGGTGAGATCTTGCAGACGCAAGGAATTAGCGTGACCAGCATATGTGGTGATACACATGTTACCAATGTAAATACACTGACAGAAGCTGAGTTATTGGCTGGAAATATTGGTTATGATGTGGTGTTGTTGGCCATTAAATCCCCGCAATTACCAGACATTCTTCCTTTGCTAACCCAAACAGTTCAAGAAAAAACATTGCTTATAAGCCTATTAAATGGCGTTCATCAAAAGGATAGGCTTTCAAAACACCTGCCAACAACAAATATATGTACGGCAATCGCCAATATTATTGTGTCAGAAAAGACTATAGGGGATATTCATCATACGGGCGTAGCGCCGCATATTACGCTTGAATCAAAACAACAGTGTAGCGAAGCGCTCAATGAAAAATTTAGATTGTTTATCAACGCGCTTACTATGGCGAATATAGGGTTTAGTGTTAAAACAGATATTGAGCGCTCGTTATGGCAAAAGTTTTGTTTTGTTGCGCCATGGGGGGTATTAGCAAGCTCGGTGAAATTGCCAATTGGTGAGATATTAGTGAATGAAAAACTGCGTAGTGACTTGAACGCTATGATAGCTGAATATGTTGCTATCGCCGGAGCGCATGGCGTAACACTTAGCGAAAACGCCGCGGAAAAAACATTTGCTGCGACTACTAAACTACCTGCAAACAGTACCACGTCGTTGCAAAGAGATTTGTTGGCGGGAAAAGTCGGGGAGTTTGATGCGTTATGCCAATACCCCTTCGATTACTCAAAAGAAAACGAGCTTTGCACACCTGTTTTAAATCGTTATTACGAAATCTTGAGCAATTTCTCGTAACCTATGTGAAATTTATAACAAATAACCAGATTGTTACTGATTGCCCCTACAGATACGCGTGAGAGTATGCTATTCTTGCGCGAAATTTTTATCACTAACATTTAAGTGAGCTTCTATGTCTGACAATAAATTTGAATCAATCGAGCAACGTGTAAGTTATGGCGTTGGTCGTCAATTGGGTGACCAATTGCGCAATAACCCTTTTAAAGATTTCGACGTAACTGCAGTACAAGCTGGTTTAGCAGATGCGCTAGCTAACGTTGCTAGCCAAGTTTCAGACGAAGCGTTAAACGAAGCGTTTGGTATCGTTTCTCAGAAACTACAAGAAGCTGAAATGGCTGCTGCAAAAGAAAAGGCAGCAGAAGGTGAAGCGTTCTTAGCAGAAAATGCTAAACGTGACGAAGTAACAGTTACTGAATCAGGTTTACAATACGAAATTTTAACTGCTGCTGAAGGCGACAAGCCTACAGCACAGAGCACTGTCCGTACACATTACCACGGTACTTTCATTAATGGTGATGTATTCGATAGCTCATACGATCGTGGCCAGCCAGCTGAATTCCCTGTTGGCGGCGTTATCGCTGGTTGGACTGAAGCGTTACAGCTAATGTCGGTTGGCGCTAAATGGCGTTTATACATTCCATACAACTTAGCATATGGTGAGCGCGGGTCTCAGGGCGCAATCCCTCCATACTCTGCGTTAGTATTCGATGTTGAGTTATTAGACATTTTATAAAATTGAAAGCCGGAGTTTCCGGCTTTTTTTTGGGCTTTAGGAAAAGGAAGAGTCATCCTTGATGGCGATTACAGAATTATTTAGTAGCTATGTTGCTGCATTCAAGCAATATGATTTGTCTGCAGTAATGACGTTATATTCCCAACCTTGCTTGTTAGCGACGCCAGATGAAGTTAAATGGTTAACTTCTGAAGATTCATTTAACAATGCATTCAGTGAGATTTTTGTTCAGTTGCAAGGCGCTAAGGTGGCAGATATTGTTTCGCCACGAGCAAGCTATTCCCAAATAAGTGATACCCTTATAAACGCCTGTGTTGACTGGCAATTTATTGATGAAAATCAGCAAGTATTTACTGCGTTTTGCGCGTTTTATGCAATCCATAAAATAGACGCACGATGGCAAATCGTTAACGTTATGTCATACGACGATAGCCAATATCAACAACTTGCACATTCTTTCAAGTTTTAAAGAGATGAAAATGACAATCAAAGTAGCAATTTTAGGTTGTAGCGGTCGTATGGGGCGAAATCTCATCGAAGCAGCTCATAATGACAGTAATATTGAACTAATTGGTGGCACAGTTCGCGAAACGTCGTCTTTTAATGGATTTGACTTAGGCGAACTCGCTGGTATTGGTGCGATAGGTACTAAGACGGTCACAACGATTGATGAGCTAAGCGCAGCAGACGTATTCATTGATTTTACATCGATAGAATCTACTTTCGACCATATAGCTTGGTGTAAAGAACATCACAAAGCCTTAGTTATTGGCACGACTGGCTTTGATGATTCACAGGTACAACAAATCGTTGATGCAGGAAATGCAATGCCTGTTTTATTGGCACCTAATACCAGCGTTGGCGTTAATTTGCTTTTCAAATTGCTTGAAATTACCGCAAAAGCAATTGGCGACTATACTGATATAGAAATTTTTGAATCGCATCATAGATTCAAAAAAGATGCGCCTTCAGGGACAGCAATGAAAATGGGGCAAGTGATCGCTGAAACACTTGGCCGAGACTTATCACAATGTGCTGTATATGGTCGTGAAGGCATAACTGATGAACGAGACCCGAAAACTATTGGTTTTGCAACCGTAAGGGCTGGCGATATAGTTGGCGAGCATACGGCATTTTTTGCTGACTTAGGTGAACGACTTGAACTTACACATCGTGCAAGTTCTCGGATGACGTTTGCATTAGGAGCGATGCGCGCTGCTACCTGGTTAGCGAGTGCTGAGAATGGCTACTATGATATGCAGGACGTTCTCGGATTAAAGCAACTGTAATAAATAGATAAGTGCTGCTTTTAGGGCTTTAAACGTAAAAACAGAGTTAAACGTTAATTTTTTGCAATTTAGACTGGACGAATAGCAAAGATAAGCGTAGAATGCGCGGAATTTGTCAAAAATTTGCTTTCGGCAAGGTATTAGACGGATTAACGACATAATAACGCGCTTAATATTCCGCCGTTTTTTTACGGTGAAATTGTTAAGATTATTTTCTTCTTTTCGGAGGTTAAATTGACTAAATCTGCCATTTTGGTGCTCGAAGACGGCACTGTATTTAAAGGTACCGCAATTGGTGCAGAAGGGGCGGCTGTTGGTGAAGTAGTTTTCAATACTTCAATGACAGGTTACCAAGAAATTCTTACTGATCCCTCATATGCAGAACAAATTATTACCCTCACTTATCCACACATTGGCAACACAGGTACGAATGCTGAAGACGAAGAGTCTAGTACGATCTGGGCTAAAGGGTTAGTGATCCGCGATTTACCTCTTTTGGCAAGTAACTTCAGAAATGAAGAAAATTTAAGTGAATACTTAGTACGCAATAACATTTTAGGTATTGCAGACATCGATACGCGTAAGCTAACACGTATATTACGTGAAAAAGGTGCGCAGAATGGTTGTATCTTAGCAGGTGACAATATCGATGAGGCTGCAGCGCTAGCACAGGCGAAAGACTTTCCTGGTTTGAAAGGAATGGACTTAGCGAAAGTAGTTTCTACTAAAGAAAGTTACGAATGGACAGATGGCAGCTGGCAGTTAGGTAAAGGTCATGTTTCACCAGAAAAGTTAGACTTTCACGTAGTTGCGTACGATTTCGGTGCAAAACGCAATATTTTACGCATGTTGGTGGACCGTGGTTGTCGTTTAACGGTTGTTCCTGCACAAACGCCTGCCGAAGAAGTACTTGCGTTGAATCCAGACGGTATTTTCTTATCAAATGGACCGGGTGATCCAGAGCCTTGCGATTACGCGATTAGCGCGATTAAAACATTCTTAGAAACCGACATACCAGTTTTTGGTATTTGTTTAGGTCACCAGCTTCTTGGATTAGCAAGTGGTGCCGGAACCGTTAAAATGAAGTTCGGCCATCACGGTGCTAACCACCCAGTGAAAGATTATGATCGTAATGTTGTGATGATCACTTCGCAAAACCACGGTTTTGCGGTTGATGAAGATACATTACCTGAAACATTGAAAGTGACGCATAAATCACTATTCGATGGTTCATTACAAGGTATACACCGCACAGACAAGCCAGCATTTAGTTTTCAAGGACACCCAGAGGCAAGCCCAGGGCCACATGATGCTGCACCATTATTTGACCACTTTATTGACTTAATCAAAGCACGCAAAGCTTAAGCGCAGAGAGACTATTTACTATGCCAAAACGTACTGACATAAAAAGTATTTTAATCTTAGGTGCAGGTCCAATCGTCATTGGGCAGGCGTGTGAGTTTGATTATTCAGGTGCACAAGCGTGTAAAGCGCTACGTGAAGAAGGTTACCGCGTTATTTTGGTAAACTCGAACCCTGCAACTATCATGACTGACCCAGAAATGGCTGATGCGACATACATTGAGCCAATTCATTGGGAAGTTGTTCGCAAGATAATCGAGAAAGAACGCCCTGATGCGGTATTACCAACAATGGGTGGCCAAACTGCCCTTAACTGTGCGCTTGATCTTGAAAAACACGGTGTATTAGAAGAATTCAATGTTGAAATGATCGGCGCGACGGCAGATGCAATTGATAAAGCTGAAGACCGAGATCGTTTCGACAAAGCGATGAAAAACATCGGTTTAGAAACACCACGTGCTGAAATTGTTCATACGATGGAAGAAGCGCTTGATACATCTACGCGTATCGGCTTCCCATGTATTATTCGCCCATCGTTTACAATGGGGGGTACTGGTGGCGGTATTGCATACAACCGTGAAGAATTTGAAGAAATTTGTACTCGTGGTTTAGATCTTTCTCCAACGAGTGAATTGTTAATTGACGAATCTTTAATTGGGTGGAAAGAATATGAGATGGAAGTTGTACGTGACAAAAACGACAACTGTATCATCATCTGTTCAATTGAAAACTTTGATCCAATGGGGATTCACACAGGTGACTCAATTACGGTTGCTCCTGCGCAAACGTTAACCGATAAAGAATATCAAATCATGCGTAACGCATCGCTTGCAGTATTACGTGAGATTGGTGTTGAAACGGGTGGTTCAAACGTACAATTTGGTGTGTGTCCTAACACTGGTCGTATGGTTATCATTGAGATGAACCCACGTGTATCTCGTTCTTCTGCATTAGCGTCAAAAGCGACGGGTTTCCCAATTGCTAAAATTGCAGCGAAACTAGCCGTAGGCTTTACTCTTGACGAACTACAAAACGACATTACCGGTGGTGCAACACCAGCATCATTTGAGCCGACAATTGACTACGTAGTAACTAAGATCCCACGTTTTAACTTTGAAAAGTTTGCGGGTTCTGAAGATCGCTTAACTACGCAAATGAAGTCAGTGGGCGAGGTTATGGCTATTGGTCGTAACCAACAAGAGTCAATGCAAAAAGCATTACGTGGCTTGGAAGTTGGCGCATCAGGTTTCGACCCTATGGTTGATTTGAATGACCCAGAAGCGCGTTCAACAATCATGCACGAACTACAAGAAGCAGGCGCAGAGCGTATCTGGTACATTGGTGACGCGTTCCGTATGGGAATGACGCTTGATGAAGTGTTTAACGCAACAAAAATCGACCGTTGGTTCCTGGTTCAGATTCAAGATTTGATTCAAGAAGAACAAAAACTTGCTGATGGTGGTATGGCGAGCTTAACTGCAAGCTACTTACGTCAATTAAAGCGTAAAGGTTTTGCAGATGCGCGTTTAGCTGAAATCATTGGTGTAAGTGAAGCAGAAATTCGTAAGAAGCGTCACGCTGCAGACATCCACCCAGTATACAAGCGCGTTGATACGTGTGCTGCGGAATTCAAATCAGACACGGCGTACATGTATTCTTCTTACGATGAAGAGTGTGAGGCAGCACCTTCTGATAAAGAAAAGATCATGATTATCGGTGGTGGTCCAAACCGTATCGGTCAAGGTATTGAATTTGACTACTGTTGTGTGCACGCTGCACTAGCGCTACGTGATGACGGTTATGAAACTATCATGGTTAACTGTAACCCTGAAACAGTTTCAACTGACTACGACACTTCAGATCGTTTGTACTTCGAACCAATTACATTCGAAGATGTTTTAGAAATTGTTAATGTTGAAAAGCCAAAAGGCGTTATTGTGCAATACGGTGGTCAAACACCTCTTAAACTGGCACGTGCCTTAGAAGCTGCAGGCGTTCCAATTATTGGTACTTCACCAGATGCAATTGACCGCGCAGAAGATCGTGAGCGTTTCCAGCAAGCAGTAGAGCGTTTAGGTTTATTACAACCTGAAAATGCTACGGTTACTTCACTAGAAGATGCGGTAACAGAAGCGGCTAAAATTGGTTATCCATTAGTTGTACGACCTTCATACGTATTAGGTGGTCGTGCGATGGAAATCGTATACGATGAGCAAGATTTACGTCGCTACATGAATGAAGCAGTGAGCGTATCTAACGATTCGCCTGTATTGCTTGACCATTTCTTAGATGATGCGATTGAAGTTGATATTGACGCAATTTGCGACGGTGAGAACGTTGTTATTGGCGGCATAATGCAGCACATTGAACAGGCGGGTGTTCACTCTGGTGACTCAGCATGTTCACTACCTGCTTATAGTTTGTCTCAAGAAATTCAAGACGTAATGCGTGAGCAAGTAACTAAGCTTGCATTTGAGTTAGGCGTAATTGGTCTAATGAACACGCAAATGGCGGTTAAAGATAGCAAGGTTTACTTAATTGAAGTTAACCCACGTGCTGCGCGTACGGTTCCATTTGTTTCTAAAGCGACTTCTGTGCCATTGGCAAAAGTAGCTGCTCGTGTAATGTCAGGTAAGTCATTAACTGAGCAGGGTATTACTAAGGAAACTATTCCTCCATTCTTCTCTGTTAAAGAAGTAGTAATCCCGTTTAACAAATTCCACGGTAGTGACCCACTAGTTGGCCCAGAAATGCGCTCAACGGGTGAAGTTATGGGCGTTGGCGACACGTTCGAAGAAGCTTACGCTAAAGCGAACCTTGGCGCTGGTGTTACTGTGCCTAAGTCTGGCCGTGCATTAATCTCTGTGCGTAACAGTGATAAAGAGCGTGTGGTTTCGTTAGCTAAACAACTTGTTGAGTTAGGTTATGAACTAGATGCTACACATGGGACTGCAGTTGAGTTAGGTGAAGCAGGCGTACCTTGTCGCTTAGTGAATAAGGTTCACGAAGGTCGCCCACATATTCTTGATAGAATTAAGAATGGTGAGTACAGCTACATTATTAACACAACGGAAGGCCGTAAAGCGATTGAAGATTCAAAAGTTTTACGTGGTGGCGCGTTACGTTATAAAGTACCTTATACAACAACACTTAACGCTGCATTTGCTGCTTGCCAAGCGCACGCAGCTGATGACCGCAATACGGTTACATCGATTCAGGAGCTTCACGAGCGCTGTTAATTTGAGTCGATTAACAATACTTTGTCGATAGCAAACAGTTTTGTTATGCTATTGGCAAAGACAAGTAAATTTTTTAAAGGTGGTCCGTTGGCCACCTTTAATTATTTAGGATAAGAAGAGAATAATGAATCAATATCCAATGACGGTACAAGGTGCCGAAGCATTAAAAGCAGAATTAAATCATTTGAAATCAGTGAAGCGTCCGCAAATCATCGAAGCAATTGCAGAAGCGAGAGAGCATGGTGATTTAAAAGAGAACGCTGAATACCATGCTGCACGTGAGCAACAAGGATTTTGTGAGGGAAGAATTCAAGACATCGAAGGCAAATTGAGCAACGCTCAAATTATTGATGTCACTAAAATTCCTAATACTGGCAAAGTGATTTTTGGTGTTACAGTAACGCTTTTGAACATCGATACCGACGAAGAAGTAACGTACCAAATCGTTGGTGACGATGAAGCGGATATTAAGAATAACCGTATTTCGATCAATTCACCTATTGCTCGTGGCTTAATTGGCAAAGAAGTGGATACAGAAATCGAAATTAAAACACCTCGTGGTCCTGTGGAGTACGAAGTGATTGCTGTAGAGCATAAATAGTTTTTATTTATTAATATAAAAAGGCGCATTAGCGCTAATGCCGTTCACTTAAGGTGAGCGGCATTTTTATTTCGAGCATATCGTTGTGGTCTTGGTTTTACGGTCCTAGGAAAACTTCGCCCTCTTCTTGGCTCGAGTACGAGGCTTTCTGCCATCGAGTAAAAGTGCTTTAATTGTCGTGGAATTGCACCTGGAGACGAGTAAGGTAAACCTACGAGTAACCTCATTACGTGAGCTAATCCACCGTTAAAGCTCAACTGATATGGGAGGTAATCTCCTTTTAGGGTATGACACATCTTCACCATTTGATATCTCACCAGATTATAAGTCAGTAATATCCCCCATAACTCTTGTTTTACTAATTCCGGTAGTCTACTTCGCAGCGTTAGCCTGTTACCTAGCATGTATTGTTTTTGCTCTCTATATCCAAGCTCTATTTCCCATCGATGGCTATATAGATCACCTATATCTGCCGATGGGTATTTCATAGCGTTAGTCATCGAAGTTAAGACACTGTAGTTTTTCCCATTAATTTTTCGAGTGATTAGCCTAGCTTCAACAGTTTTTGGAAGTGTTGGCCATAATTTTCTCGCTCTCGGATTTGAGTTGAGTTGAACAAGTTTGTCATTTCGGCCCAAACTACGGACAACGTTATATTGAAGGTTTTTCTTAAGTGGTATTAACCAGTGGCGTTCTGTTCCAGTCATTTGCCATTTATGTAAAAGGCCAAGAGAATAAAATCCTCTATCAAATAAGGTCAGGCTATTATCTGGCGTTGTTTCAATGAGCTTCTCAGCCAACACCATTTCATTAACGTTGTAATCATCGAATGCACTTCCTGTGATCAAATGGCTACTTAATTCCATCTGACATACCATTCTCACCTGAGGATATTGTGTATTTGTAGGTTTGGTGAAGGTTTCATTGTTCTCTTTTGAGTCATCGGTTCGCCAGATAACGCCATCAACCCCAAGTAAAGTTAGTCCGTTCCAATGTGGGTGGTTAGCATTTTGATTCCAATGGCGTTGTGTGCAATCGAATAGAGCTTTCATCGCAGCTTCACCTAAGTTTTTACGACGCTGAGTTAAAGCACTTGGAGCGACAAAAGGTTTACCTTCTCTATCAACAATATCTAACATGTTCACAACATCGGCCATTGACTTATCATTGTATATGGCCGTACCAATGAGCAACCACGCCATCGACTCGAGAGTGAGTTTGCGTTTTCTTAAGGTTACGGTTTCAGTTAACGAATATGCCTCTTCAACCAACTCTAGAGGTAAGAGATCGGCTAACGTTTCGATTTGGTTGGGTCTAAGTTGATTGATAGAATCTAGCGCCGTAGAAAGTTGCATAAAAAAATCCGTAATCAGAAAACTGATTACGGATTTTGCATGATCGTTTTGATCGGTCAACCGATTATTTACTTAACTGATCGGCATTAGCGCATTAGCGCCTTTTTTTATGCCGTAAACTATACATATACTAATGATATATCATTACTTGGTAGGAAACTGAATGTTACGCGCTGTTGTACTATTTTTATTAATTTTTAGCGAAGTGGCTATGGCCAAGGATGTCGTTGTTTATCCATGGACTGGGGATAGCAACGCCAAATTTGAACAGCATTTTGTTGGCTTACTTGATCTCGCGTTGCGCAAGACAAATGAAACGTATGGTACTTATGAAATACGTCGTTTAGATTTTATTTTCAACCAAGGACGGGTAATAGAGTTTTTAAAGTACAACAATAAGTTATCTGTAGCGTGGACAGTGACAAATATCGAGCGAGAAATTGACTTATTACCGATCAGAATACCGCTTATGAAAGGACTGGGGGGATGCAGAGTCGGTTTAATAAGAAAGAACGAACAAATATTATTTGATGAGATGTCATCTCATACATTATTGAAATCGGTACCAATTGGACAAGGGCACGACTGGCCTGACGCAGAGGTTCTGATAGCCAACAACTATAAAGTGGTTTTAGGGCACATTCATACTGGTTTGTTTAGTATGTTGGCGCACAAGCGCTTTGATTTGTTTTTACGTTCTATTTTTGAGGCTGTACATGAAGTGACAATGTACCCTGACTTAGAAATAGAAAAACGTTTTATATTTTATTATCCTGCACCATTCTATTTCTTCGTATCACGTGAAAACAAAAGACTAGCAAACAGATTGTTAGCGGGGTTCCATATCGCAAAAAAAGATGGAAGCCTTGCGAAGTACTACGAAAATAGCGAATTAATTGGAGCTGCCAAAAAAGAATTGGAAAAATCGAAGAGGGAATTTGTATTGTTAAATAATCCCAACATTAGCCAAGAAACCAAAGCGGTGATGGCTAATGAGGAATATCAATTGTGTCGAGAATTCACTAAAGTTTAGGGATGTGAATTTTCTTTTCGTCAGATTGGCGGTAAATAACTAATGTTTTGCCGATTACTTGCACTTTAGTTGCGCCAGTTTCTCTGCAGATTGCTTCAACGATGAGGCCTTTAACTTCACGGTCATCAGTTGGAATTTTTACCTTGATCAATTCGTGGTGATTTAAGGCATAGTCAATTTCAGCAATTACTGCCTCAGTAAGGCCATTACTGCCAAGCAAAACAATGGGTTTAAGTGAGTGGGCAAGGCCTTTTAAGTGTTGAATTTGTTTTTTATTTAAAGTCATTAACAATTTTCGTTACAAGTTAGCTTGAATTAAGACTATTTTACCCTTATCTAGTCTGTAATACTAATGTTGTTTATGAATGGTGTTCGAAATATCGGCAAGTTTGTAAAGAGCCAATACCTTACATGATTGATGACCAAACCATTAAAAAGCGAATAAATGAGTAAAAAAAAGTTAACCAATAGTAGTGCTCGCTGGATGCAAGAGCATTTCGATGATGAATATGTAAAAAAGGCGCAAAAATTAGGGCTTAGGTCTCGTGCCGTTTTCAAGATTGAAGAAATAAACGAAAAAGACAAATTGATTAAGCCGGGAATGAAAATTGTCGACTTAGGGGCAGCGCCAGGCGGCTGGTCAGAATACGCAGTAAAAGCGGTTGGTGATGAAGGTCAGGTGGTTGCATGTGACATATTACCTATGGACCCAATTGCTGGTGTTGATTTTCTTCAGGGGGATTTCAGAGAAGACGCGGTACTAGAAGCACTACTCGATAAGATCAACGGTAAAAACATCGATGTTGTCATGTCAGATATGGCTGCCAACTTTACAGGCAATGACAGTGCGGACTCTGCACGTAGTATGTATTTAGTTGAATTAGCACTGGATATGTGTAATCAGGTGCTAAAGAAAAACGGTTCATTTGTCGTTAAAGTGTTCCAAGGAGAAGGGTTTGACGCCTTTATGAAAGACGTTAAACAAATGTTTTCGGTGGTAAAAACGAGAAAGCCCAAATCATCACGTGCGCGATCTAGAGAAGTTTATCTAGTGGCGACGGGCTTTAAATTGTAGTAAATTAGGTGTTATCTATACATCGCACCAGTTAGCAATATAGCAAGAGGTCATTAAGTTGAGCGATATGGCAAAAAATCTTATTTTATGGTTAGTGATAGCCGTTGTTCTTATGTCTGTTTTTCAGAGCTTTACTCCGGGACAGAATAATGAACAACTAATGGACTACACTCGGTTTGTACAAGATTTAAGACAAGGACAAATTAGAGAAGTTACGGTAGACAATTCAGTTATAAACGGTGTTAAGCGTAGTGGTGAAACTTTTACTACATTAATTCCAGGTACTTACGATCGCGACTTAATTAATGATCTTGTTAAATATGGCGTGAAGGCAAAAGGCAAGTTGCCTGAAGAGCAGAGCATTTTAACCACGTTATTTATTTCTTGGTTCCCGATGTTACTATTAATCGGTATCTGGATTTTCTTCATGCGACAGATGCAAGGCGGTGGCGGTAAAGGCGCTATGTCATTTGGTAAGAGCAAAGCGCGTTTGTTAAGTGAAGACCAAATTAAAACGACATTTGCTGATGTTGCTGGTTGTGATGAAGCAAAAGAAGAAGTGTCAGAATTGGTTGATTATTTAAAAGATCCTTCTAAATTCCAAAAGCTTGGTGGACGCATTCCTTCTGGTGTTTTAATGGTTGGTCAGCCGGGTACAGGTAAAACGTTACTTGCAAAAGCCATTGCTGGTGAGGCAAAAGTACCATTCTTTACCATTTCTGGTTCAGACTTTGTTGAAATGTTCGTAGGTGTTGGTGCATCTCGTGTTCGCGACATGTTTGAACAGGCAAAAAAATCTGCACCTTGTATTATCTTCATCGATGAGATCGATGCAGTAGGTCGTCAGCGTGGCGCTGGTTTAGGCGGTGGACACGATGAGCGTGAGCAAACGTTAAACCAAATGCTTGTTGAAATGGACGGCTTTGAAGGGAACGAAGGTGTTATTGTTATCGCTGCGACTAACCGTCCAGACGTATTAGACCCTGCGCTATTAAGGCCTGGACGCTTTGACCGTCAAGTAACCGTAGGTTTACCTGATATTCGTGGTCGTGAACAAATTCTTAAAGTGCATATGCGCAAAGTACCTTTAGGTGACGATGTAAAAGCATCTGTTATTGCCCGTGGTACACCAGGTTTTTCTGGTGCAGACTTAGCAAACTTAGTTAACGAAGCTGCGTTATTTGCAGCGCGAGCATCTCGTCGATTAGTTTCGATGGAAGAGTTTGAAAAAGCAAAAGACAAAATCTTGATGGGTGCTGAGCGTAAGTCAATGGTAATGAGCGAGTCAGAAAAAGAGATGACTGCATACCATGAAGCTGGTCATGCGATTGTTGGTCGTTTAGTTCCAGAGCATGATCCAGTGTACAAAGTGAGCATAATTCCTCGTGGTCGTGCACTTGGTGTAACAATGTACTTACCTGAGCAAGATCGTTTTAGCCATAGTAAACAGCATTTAGAAAGTAACATTTCTTCATTATACGGTGGTCGTATTGCTGAAGAGATTATCTACGGCCCAGATAAAGTATCTACAGGCGCTTCAAACGACATCGAACGTGCAACGAATTTAGCACGTAAGATGGTAACGCAATGGGGTCTTTCTGAAAAAATGGGGCCAATGTTGTTTGCTGAAGAAGAAGGTGAAGTGTTCTTAGGACGCACGTCAGCTAAATCACTTCATATGTCTGATGAAACGGCTAAAGCTATTGACGAAGAAATAAAAGAGTTTATTGAGCGCAACTATAATCGTGCGGAACAAATTCTAAAAGACAACATGGATATTCTTCACGCTATGAAGGATGCATTAATGAAGTATGAAACGATTGATGCAAACCAAATCGACGATTTAATGGCAAGACGCGAAGTAAGACCGCCATCTGACGGTGGAAACTTCAAATCAGACTCAAATGAGCCGCCAACGTCTGAAGCGAAAGTTGAACCAGATTTAAACAATCCTAGCGATATTCCCGCAAAATAGGATAGAATAACCAAAGCCTCGTTAATCGAGGCTTTTTTGTTATTAATGAATCCTATATATTTCACAGCATACAAGTAGAATAAAGTCGCTAATATGACATTAGACAACACATTGCCACAGGTTATGGGGATACTAAATGTTACCCCAGATTCTTTTTCTGATGGTGGTAAACACCAAACGCTGGTAGCTGCAATTGAGCAAGCTGATTTTATGATAAAGCAGGGCGCCTCAATTATTGATATCGGAGGCGAATCTACACGCCCTGGCGCTTCAGACGTTTCAACAGAAGACGAATTAGAACGTGTAATCCCTGTACTTGAAGCCATAAAATCGCGCTTTGATATAAAAGTGTCTATTGATACCAGCAAAGCAAACGTAATGGCAGAAGCACTCAGCAAAGGTGCAGATATTATTAATGATGTGAGAGCGCTGCAAAACGACGGTTGTTTAGAGGTGTTGGCTAATAGCCAGGTGCCAGTGTGTTTAATGCATATGCAAGGCATGCCTAGAACTATGCAGCAAAACCCAGCATATCAAAACGTGGTTGGTGATATTAAAGAATTCTTTGAAGAGCGAATACAGGCTTGTGTAAATGCGGGAATTGACAAGTCTAGAATTATTCTGGATCCAGGCTTTGGTTTTGGTAAAACATTAGAGCAAAACTATGCTTTGCTTGCTAGATTGTCAGAATTTCAAAGTTTTGGCTTGCCCATTTTATCAGGCACCTCTCGCAAATCTATGATTGGTAATTTACTTCAACGTGCACCTAATGAAAGGTTGGCAGGTAGTCTAGCGACAGTATTACTCGCCGCGCAACAAGGTGCATCTATTATTCGCGTTCACGACGTTCAAGAAACCGTGGATGTTTTAAAAGTGTTGCAAGCAACACAGAACAACAAATAACAATACTGACAAGGAGACAGTAATGTCAGAAAGAAAGTATTTCGGTACTGATGGTGTACGTGGTTTAGTAGGTCAATATCCTATTACGCCTGATTTTGTCATGAAATTAGGCTATGCGGCTGGCAAAGTATTAGCTGCACAAGGTACAAAGAAGGTGCTAATTGGTAAAGACACACGTATTTCGGGTTACATGCTTGAATCGGCATTAGAAGCAGGGTTTTCTGCAGCGGGTGTAGACATTGGTTTACTCGGTCCAATGCCAACACCGGGTATCGCATATCTGACGAAAACGTTTAGAGCAGAAGCAGGTATTGTAATTAGTGCCTCTCATAATCCGTATTACGACAACGGCATCAAATTTTTCTCTCAAGACGGCTCTAAGTTACCTGATGAGGTTGAACTTGCTATTGAGGCAGAGCTAGATAAAGAAATGGGCTGTGTGGATTCAGCAAAACTAGGTAAGGCAACACGTATAGACGACGCGGCTGGACGCTACATTGAGTTTTGTAAAAGTAATTTTCCAAGCCACTATTCGTTAAAAGGCTTAAAGTTAGTAGTCGATTGTGCGCATGGCGCAACTTACCATATTGCGCCTAATGTATTTCGTGAACTAGGTGCTGAAGTTATTGTAATCGGCGCTTCACCTAACGGTACAAACATCAATGATGGTGTAGGCGCGACATCTATGGATGCAATTTCACAAGCAGTTGTTGAACATCAAGCTGACTTGGGAATTGCATTAGATGGCGATGGCGATCGCTTGATGATGGTTGATCACACTGGCTACGTAGTAGATGGCGATGAGTGTGTTTACGTTATCGCGTGTAACGACCTTAAAGCGGGTAAAATTCGCGGTGGTGTTGTTGGTACACTTATGAGCAACATGGGTCTTGAATTAGCTTTGGCTGATATGGGCGTGCCGTTTGCTCGAAGCAAAGTAGGTGATCGCTATGTTATGGAAATGCTAAAAGAAAATAATTGGCAGCTAGGTGCTGAAAATTCAGGCCATGTAATTAACCTTAAACACACTTCTACAGGTGATGGCATCATTGCAGCGTTAAATGTGTTAACAGCCGTATGCCGTTCAGAAAAATCCTTATACGAACTCCGTCAGGGAATGAATAAGCTTCCACAAGTGTTAGTTAATGTACGTTTTTCTGGTGAGTCTGATCCATTAAAAGACGACAATGTAGTGGGGGCCGTTCATCGCGTGAATGAAAAATTAACGGGGCGTGGCCGTGTATTGTTAAGAAAGTCAGGCACTGAACCACTCATTCGCGTTATGGTTGAAGGGCCAGAAGTTGAAGAAGTAACCGAATTGGCTAATGAAATAGCAGAAGCGGTAAAACTTGCGTGCTAAGTGATTGAAATATGAGCAAACGATAAAGTTATTGAGCGAAATGCTTGTAACTTTATCGTGAGTTCGATAATATCTCGCCGCTTCAATGAAGGAATGACAAATGAATAGACGTTTTATAGTTGCTGCAAACTGGAAAATGAACGGAAACTTATCACTTGTTGATAACATGATCGATAAGCTTTCTTCAATCAACATTGCTGACAGTGTAGATGTGGTAGTTTGTCCTAGTTTTCCTTATTTAGGCTTGTTCTCTGAAAAAGCTGAACAGCGTAATCTAAATGAACGCGTATTTTTGGGCGCGCAAAACGCTAGCGAATACGAAAAAGGTGCGTACACCGGTGAAGTCTCTACAAATATGTTAGAGGAAATGAAGGTTAACTATGTTATAGTGGGCCATTCGGAAAGACGTAGCATCTTTAAAGAAACAAGCACTCACGTTGCAGATAAAGTTAAACAAGTTTTATCCGCGGGTTTAACGCCAATTTTATGTGTTGGTGAAAGTGAGGCAGAGCGTGCTGCTGAGCAAACTGAAACAGTTTTAGCCGCTCAATTACAACCTGTTGTCGATGCAATTGGTATTGAAAGTTTTAAGCGTGTTGTTATTGCATACGAGCCTGTTTGGGCAATTGGTACTGGCAAAACAGCATCGCCGGAAATAGCACAAGAAACCCACGGTTTCATTCGCCGTTTCTTAGCTCAATTAGATAGTGAAATTGCTGAAGGCGTTTCATTATTGTATGGCGGTAGCGTTAATGGCGCTAACTGTAGTGAATTGTTCGCACAGCCAGATATAGACGGTGGTCTTATTGGTGGTGCGAGTTTGAAAGTTGACGAATTCGCAGGAATTTGTTCGACCTATAAAGGATAAGACATAATGTTGTATCAAGTTTTAATCATCATTTACGTACTTGTTGCGCTATGCCTAATTGGTTTAGTGTTAATTCAACAAGGTAAAGGTGCTGATATGGGCGCATCATTTGGCGCAGGTTCTTCAGCGACTATTTTCGGTTCAAGCGGTTCAGGAAACTTCTTGACTAAAGCAACAACTTGGTTAGCTATTGCATTCTTCGCGATTAGCTTAGTGCTTGGTAACCTTACAGCTAACCGTGTAAAAGCAACTGATGAGTGGAACGATTTAACCACACCAGTTGAACAAACTATTCCTGCTGACGATGTACCTTCAGATAGTGCAGAGCCTCAAGCAGCAGCGAACGAAGACGTTCCAGTATCAACAGAAACTGAGCAAGATAACACGTCAGACGTTCCAAACTAAAAAAGTTTCGCGGATGTGGTGGAATTGGTAGACACGCCATCTTGAGGGGGTGGTGCTTCACGGCGTGCGGGTTCAAGTCCCGCCATCCGCACCAAATTAAAAAGGGCTGTAGAAATACAGCCCTTTTTTGTTGCTTAAAATTTGATAACGGTAAACAGTATCTTGGAGTGCATCAGCGTAGTGAAATAGTTGAAGCAACTCTTACCAACAAAAGTTTCCCTTTTATTTTCATCTTCGCTTTGTTAAGAATTTTCCTAATTTTCCGGCCTTATGGTGGAGGATGAAGTGAACTACATAGACGGCTGCAAACAAACTAGCTAAAGCCATGCACATTGGCAGAATAATAGTGAAAAGTTCACTTAGCCTTAGTTCTGGTACTCTAACGGCACTGAGTGCGGTAACGGGAATAAAAAATCTTAAAAACCATTTAAGCCAAACATTTGTAAGTTCCGTTTAAAATTACTGTAATACCAATCCGTATAAGAGATTGCTCACTTAGCGAGAGTTTAAAGGCTTAGAGGCAAGGCATTGATTGCAAAGAATGGTTATTCTCGGCAACTGCGTCCTGCGTTGCCCTAATATCCTACATCCATGTAGGAACCTTGTTAAAATCAATAACGCTGCATATAAGCCTTTAAAACTCGCCCTTTGGGAATGCATGGGCAACATGATAACTGCACAAAATAAGCTTAATGTAGAACAACTATATCTACACTTATTTCGTTTGTTCTAATGCCGCCCATGTCATTCTAAGTGGGTAATTCTTTATACGGATTGGTATAATTACTCATATCAAACTCCTTTTTCTGTATTTTTTAGCTTAGTGCTTTTTCTGAAATATGCTCGTTAATCTATTGAGTCTTAATGATTTTGGGATGTATTTCCCCATGTTGTTATCGCGTGTCGATTACTAAAATTAAAAACTAACTCGAATATACGCTAGAAAATTACTAACATTATTTATATACTGTAAAAATATACAGGTATTTATATGAATAATTTAATAGACTTACTTCAGCATCAACAACTCGTTTGGCAGGGCACAAGAAAAACGCCTGTACGGGACGTTGATGCCACTGGTTATAGCGAGATAGATCAACGTCTTGATGGAGGTTTCCAAAAAGGGGTTACTGAAATACAGGCCAATTATGGTATTGGCGAACTTCGTGTTTTGTTACCCGTATTAAAGCGTGCGGTTACTGAAGAGCGATTAATCGTGTTTATTTCGCCACCGGGCGTTGTTGGTGCTCAGGCCTTAACAGAGCAAGGTTTTTTGTTGGGTAAAGTGATAGTTGTATATCCTGATAAACAGCAAGAAGCACTTTGGGCAGCTGAGCAATGCCTTCGTAGTGGTGTTTGCCATAGTGTTGTTATGTGGACAAACAATGCACTAGAAGTTCATCAAATAAAACGGTTACAAGTAGCGAGTGAAGTAGGGAGTAGCCATCAGTTTATTTTACGTACCCAAAAAGCTGAATCACTATCATTGCCTTTTGATTTGAGCCTGTCATTGCTTCCTCACGTTCAGGGATTGTCGGCTCGCGTGAATAAGCGTAAAGGTGGTTGGCCTAGCGATAGTTTTATTGTCAATATGGTTGAGCAGTGGCCGTCATTGACGCTACAGCCTGCACCTGACAATTTGATTCAATTTCCAAGTGTTAATGTAGGTTAAGTATGGCGCTGTGGCTCTATCTTCACTTTCCGTCGTTGCAACTTGATGCCATGTACCAGCAGGCTGAAGCACAGACATATCCACTAATTATTGTGCATGATAAGCAGAACGAAGTTGTGCAATTAAACCCATTGGCGGCTAATGAAGGAATAAAGGTTGGTATGGGGCTGGGTACTGCTTCTTCTCTTTGTGCTGAACTTCAGGTGAAACCTTATGATCAAGCTACAGAGCAGAAAATACTAAAACGTATTGCGCATTGGTTGTATTCGGTAACAGCTGATATCGCGTTATATCCTCCCAACGGTTTATTAATTGGCGCGAGTAGCATGCTGAGTCTACACCATAGCCTGGCTGGGTATTGGCGCATGCTATCTCAGCATTTAGAACGTTTGGCATTTAATTACCGATATGCGACAGGGTATTCACCGCATGCTGCACGTATATTGGCAAGACAAGGGTTCAATCAAATTTCAGCAGATAAAAACGGGTTAATTGAACAGATAAAAAAACAACCTTTGTCCTGCGCTGATTTAGACACAAGAGTGATTACCCGTTTGCGCAAGGTCGGCATACATACTTTTGCCGAGCTATTATCTTTATCGCTTTCTCAATTATCTAAGCGCTTTAGTTTGGACGTTGTTAATTACATTGGTCAACTAACCGGGCATATCCGGCACCATGTGACTTTTTATATACCGCCGGAACACTTTGAACAGTATTTAGAGCTATATCACGAAGTATCGAATAGTCAGTATTTGGAAAAGCCCTTACTGAAGCTGTATAAGCTGTTGGAACATTATTTACGGTTAAAAGATAAAACTGCGAGTGAATTGCTTATTGCTTTACACCAGCGTGATTGTGACGATTTAAACTTATCGATAATTGCTGCACAAGGAGAATATAAAGCAGAAAAATGGTTACAGCTTACAACGCTTCAGCTCGAATCAGTTGTGCTTAATGCGCCCGTAGTCGGGATCACTTTAAAAGTGCAGCGCATACTGCACAAATATGTGCAACACACTGATTTATTTCAGGGAGTTAAGGGGCATCAATCTCCAGAGGAATTAGTCTCAATACTTACGGCTAAACTTGGCTCAAATCGCGTAAAGGGAATACAGGTTATACAAGATCACAGACCTGAGATTGAAAATCAATTATGTGAACCGTTATCGGCATATAGCTCACCGTGCACGGAGAGTACATTACGTCAGAATAAATTACGGCCTAGCCTGTTATTTTCATCACCTGTTCCACTTCAGGAACAAATTACGTTGATGCCATATCCGGAACGAATAATGACGGGTTGGTGGGATAGCCATCAGGTGATTCGAGATTACTTTATTGGTAGAACAGAAAGTGGTAGGTGGTTGTGGTTGTTTAAAGATCATAACCAGCAATGGTTTGTACATGGGATGTTTAGTTGATGAGCTATAGCGAACTATTCTGCCAAAGTAACTTCTCGTTTTTGTATGGCGCATCTCATCCTGAAGAATTGGTTATTCAGGCGAACTTTTTGGGATATCAGGCAATAGCGATAACCGATGAATGTTCGGTAGCAGGAGTTGTACGCGCTTATACAGCTATCAAAGAGCATTCGCTAGCAATTAAGCTAATTGTAGGAAGCATGTTTTGGCTAAATGACGAGTTACAATTTGTATTGCTGTGCCCTAATCGTCAGGCTTACGCAGAATTATGCCGCGTGATCACGAATGCAAGAAGGCGCAGTGAGAAAGGCCATTACAATCTTCAGGAGTGGGATGTTATTTCACTTAAGCATTGCTTCATTATTTGGCTACCTACAGGACAAGCAAGCGATGCACATTGGGGACATTGGCTGAATAAATATCATCAAGGGCGGCTTTGGTTGGGAATGCAAAGACGCTTGCTGAATAACGATCAACAGTATATTCAGCATAACTTGTTGTTAGCTCAGCAAATGGCTTTACCAATTACAGCATGTGGTGGAGTGTTATTTCATAACGCGAATCGTTTGGCTCTACAACATACCTTAACGGCGATCAGAATGGGTAAACCGATCAGTGAGCTGGGTTATGAACGTTTGGTAAATGCGGAACGCTCGTTACGTTCTATTGTGAAGTTAAGTAAGCTATTTGAGCAACAATGGTTAATAGAGTCTCTTAACATTACTGAACGTTGTGAATTTGACTTAAACGAGCTTAAGTATGAATACCCTGCAGAGCTTGTGCCTAAAGGTAAAACGCCCATGGAGCACTTGCGCGCACTTGTTGCTCAGGGAATTAAACTGCGTTTTCCAGAAGGTGTTAAGCCAGAAATACAGCAAACAATTGAAAAGGAATTGATGCTAATCGAAGAATTAAACTATCCCTACTATTTTCTGACGATTCATGACGTGGTGATGTTTGCTAAACGGCAAGATATTTTGTATCAGGGAAGAGGATCTGCGGCTAACTCAATTGTTTGTTATTGTTTGGAAATAACGTCTGTTGATCCGCGGCAAATAAGTGTGTTGTTTGAGCGCTTTATTAGTAAAGAACGCGATGAACCTCCTGATATTGACGTTGATTTTGAGCATGAACGTCGTGAAGAAGTTATTCAGTATATATATCAAAAGTATGGAAGAGAGCGTACAGCAATTGCTGCTACGGTGATAACTTACCGGTTAAAAAGTGCTATTCGAGAAGTCGGCAAAGCATTGGGCCTCAATGTGACTCAGCTCGAGTTTTTTATTAAAAACATCAACCGTCGTGATAAGGGGGTAGATTGGCAATCACAAGTGATTGAACTTGGCTTGAATCCTCATTCGGTGAAAGGTCAGCAATTTATTAATCTGGTGAATGAAATCAAAGGGTTTCCACGCCATCTATCGCAGCATGTTGGCGGTTTTGTTATTTCCGCAGGGCCTTTATATGAACTAGTGCCTGTTGAAAACGCAAGTATGGCAGACAGAACGGTGATTCAATGGGATAAAGATGATTTGGAATCGCTTGGGCTGTTAAAAGTGGATGTACTTGCATTAGGCATGTTAAGTGCGATACGAAAGTGCTTTTCGCTGGTTGAACAGCATTATAATCGCTCATTAACCATAGCGGATATTACCCGATTAAATGATGACCCACTAGTGTATGCGATGATTCAAAAGGCCGATACCGTTGGTGTGTTTCAAATAGAGTCACGTGCGCAAATGAGCATGTTACCTAGGCTCAAGCCAGTGAGCTATTATGATTTGGTGATACAAATTGCCATTGTTCGCCCTGGGCCAATCCAAGGAGATATGGTGCACCCATTCCTGAAGCGACGTGATGGCACTGAAGCAATAGAATATCCGTCTGATGAAGTCAAAGGAGTGCTTGAGCGTACTTTAGGTGTGCCTATTTTTCAGGAGCAAGTGATCAAACTGGCGATGGTTGCCGCTGGTTTCAGTGGCGGAGAAGCTGACCAATTACGTAGGGCAATGGCAAGCTGGAAAAAGAACGGTAAATTGATGCAATTCAAAACGAAGTTAGTTGATGGCATGAAAGCCCGAGGCTATAAGGTTGAATTTGCTGAGCAAATCTTTAATCAAATATTGGGGTTTGGTGAATATGGTTTTCCGGAAAGCCATTCTGCCTCTTTTGCGGTGCTTGCTTATGCATCAGCATGGCTAAAATATTACTATCCCGCATTATTTTATGCGTCTTTGTTAAATAGTTTACCGATGGGCTTTTATTCGGCCTCTCAGCTTATTCAGGATGCAAGGCGACATAATATTACCATACTTCCCGTTTGCGTGAATCAATCGAGTTATGATCATGGGGTAGTAGATGAGCAAAATGATAAGGCGATACGTTTAGGTTTACGTATTATTAATGGATTTTCTAGACAGGCGGCTGAAATACTGATCAGCCAACGACCTACCGATGGCTTTCAAACGGTAAGTGACGTGAAGCGATTGGGCATTAATCGTTATGCAATTGAGCAGCTAGCTAGCGCCAATGCTTTTCACGCTATTTCGGGAAATCGTTATCGTACGCGCTGGCAAATTATGAATACCGAAGACGAAATCTCGTTATTTTCAACCTGTAGTCCTACAGGTCAAGATGCTTTTGACTTTACCCCGAGCGAGTTGGAAACATTAACAGAAGACTATGCGTCAACAGGGCTCACATTGAATAAACATCCTATTACCCTGATGGCTGACGCAGGTAAGCTTGGCAAGTTCACACGTATGGTGGAGTTACAAGAGAAACACCATAAATCTTTCGTTACGGTAGTTGGTGTAGTTACAGGAAAACAAGCTCCCGGTACGGCATCTGGGGTGACTTTTGTGACGTTAGAAGATGACACGGGCAATATTAATGTGGTGGTTTGGTCAGCGACATCCAGAGCGCAAAAAGAACCTTTTATGACCGCCAAAATACTCATGGTTAAAGGCATCTTAGAGCGGGAAGGAGAAGTAACTCACGTAATAGCGGGTAAGTTGATTGATTTAACCAATGAACTTGAAACGCTTAATACTCAGTCTCGGGATTTTCATTGATGATTTGAACATTAGTTTACGCGTATTTGTTGAAACAAATCATTGAAATACCTATGCAAAATGGTGAACGGCCTTAAATCGATTTATGAACGAATTTGATGACCGATCAGAAGATATTACTTAAAACTGGGGTTACACAAAATGTGTTACAGAATCCAGAATCAATTATTCACACACTCTACTTATTACTCGTTCCATAATAAACATACGATCAAACGCGGCCAAAGAAGCGGATAAATAAATAGCAAGGGCTTTGGTGGATTGCTGGTGGGCAAATAGTTCCCATATCTGTTGGATCCAGTAGGTATAATTTCCATGGTTAGGCGGTAATTCGTTTTCTAGTAAAAATGCGGTTATACCTTCACAGAGCTTATTTTCAAATTCAGTTAACCTGTCTTCAGACATTCTTAAGCGAAGTCGTATTATTTCTTCAGCACGCTCAAGAGAAGAGGCTGCTTCAGCATTTCGTGATTTTCTTAGTTCTGAGCGTGTAGCTCTATTGTCGCCAGTTCTTAGTATGTCGCCATTTTTTAAAATTTTAGAGCGTAGCGATGACATCTCTGAGCCTTCTGGTAGATGTAGTTGGCTCATGGTTTTTTCGGTACTCTCTAGCCAGCCAATAACTTTATCAGGAAAGGTGGCATCACCTTTCTTATATAGATCCACCATAGGCGAAACCAAAGCCAGCTGCTCATTTAGCTCTTTAATCTGCATGCTTAGTATCATTATTTGAGTCCTATTCAGGCGTAAGGCGTTTGGTTGTAGACTCTTCAGTAACATCTGTTACCCATTCCAAACCCTCTTCGCGCACCGTAAAACTCAAACGCGTTACAGTGTCAGGGCCTCCGCCCGCATTCTTAATGCTTTCAGTGTCAACCAGCAGTTTAAGTTCGGCGGCCTGATCGTCTTGTTCAATGGTACTGCGCTCAGCTGAATAGCAGATTTTTGAAATCAATTCTTGTACGATTTTGTGTTCGAAATACTTTTTAATTTCCGTTCTGGCATTACCATTCGCATCTTCATTATCTTCAACTGTCGACTGTTTTTTAAGGTAGACGAATATAGCGGTCTGCATACATTCTTCTAAACTCTTTTTCGCGCTATTGCTCACCAACTTCATTAATGCTGGAGCACTCACAACACCATGCATAACTGTCTCAAGTACATCAAGATCGTTTTTAAGCCGATTACTAAATTCGTTATTAAAAAGTGAGACAAAATTTACGTCACTATTGTTGAGGCTAGCCAATAGACCCTGAAACCATTTAAGTCGTTTTAACTTTTCATCATCATGATCTTGCTCAAGTTCTGCTCGGGCAATACCCGCATTTAGCCACGTTGCCGTTTTGTCGAGTTCCGCTTTAACGGTTTCTAGTGTGGTTTCTACGATATGAGATATAGGAGCATGCACAGCATTTTTACTGGGGACAACCTCAGTTAAAATAACCGGCATGTTAATTTTGACATTGTTTATTCGTAATCTAGGTACAGGTAAGCCTTGCAAGAGGTCAATTTTTTCATATTGCATGGCGAGTCTCATAGCTTCAACATCTGCTACAAATCGACCTTTGGCTAAACTGGAAATTAACGCACTGATAACGTCTGACAATACTGGTTCTTTTTCGTTCTTCACAGCTACATCCTATTGTTAGTTTTATTTTTTAAGAACTAAGAGAGGGAAAAGTATTGCTCCAACAATTTCCCTCTTAACTTTTGACGAATAAAAGGATTAAGGTTTAGGTTTCAATTCGAGTGCAGAGCCTTCCGCAATATTTACGCCTTGCTTAACACTACCTTTGCACACTAATGTATTTTTATCTGTTTCGAACTTGTCGACTGTTAATTCGGAATTCACACCATTAACCCATACCTCCAAATCCTTAACAATATTGTTAGGATCGTTTGTTGATATTTCATAATCAGTTTTAGCTGGGTCTGTAATTTTTGACACCGTAACAGGAATTGAAATTAGCTTGCCTGTTGTTTCACCAATACTCTCTTCCAGCATATTCAAAATACGCTCTGTACCGCCTGGCATATCAGCATTAGTAACGTTTACCTTCACATGCATGTCATATGTACGTTCTTCTTTGTCGGTACTAGAAGATTGTCTTTTATATGATGTTTTAGTATTAACTTTAGCTGATACAAACCAGTAATTACCGCCAGCACTCGCATTGGTAACATTGCTAAAGTTACTTGACGAGCTACTTTCAGTTGTTGAGGTAATCTTGGCATTAAATTCAACGAGGGCATCGTTAACTTTAATATATGGAACAGGTAACATTGTGAGAAATGGAACTGTTAGTTTGAATTCTTGTTTACTGCCGTTGTTATTTGCTTTTTCGTAGCTAAAATCTACGTTAACTACTTTTCCGTCTTTGTCGAATGCAGCTTCGCGAATAAAGTTTGCAGTTGAGATCGCAGACTTTGCTTGGGCTTCAACAATCGCATTTAATGGACCACCAATTAAATTACTAAAATCTAGACTCGATAGTTCTCTTCCTGAAACAGCCATAATATTTTTCCTTGAATGATAAAAAGGTTTAAAAGTTAGCTATAGCAACGGCTTCCTTACAACCTTGCAGCAAATCCGTTGCTTGCGACTACCAGTTTAAATACCAAAAACAACTGAACGTTTGAACATCTGGGCAAAATCTTAAGACTAATAGGGCACCAAAAAGACTAGTATACGGACATATCTTTCACAAGTTTTTTACAAGAAAACTAGCGCTACTGTGTCTACTAGTAGACACAGTTTTTACTTTATTATTAGAACAAGAGGCTTTTTGAACTAGCCGTGACCTAAATTGTTGGAATATATTGGTTCTACCATAAGTTCTTCGTCCGCGGTTAGCACAAAGTTGTAACTGGTGAATCCGTCGCACATTTCACAAAAGCCCTGAGCTGTTAATAAACAACGGTTTATGCTAATTGATTTAATAATGCCACGCAGGTTGCTTTGAATTATATGTTGATTGCACCCGCTACATTCTGCGTTGAATCCGTTGAATTTTAGCCCATTTTCGAAAATGTATGGGAGCTGTTGTATTAGAGGAGAACATTGAGTCCATTCGATTTGTTCTGAGCTTATATTAGACATCATAACTACTACCAAAACAGTCAAACGTAGCTTTAAGTATAGAAGCCTTTGCTCGTATTAGAGTGGAAAATAAAACTAAATTGACTATTCCTTACCGTATTAGCTTCGCATATGCTATGCCCATAGAACAAAAATAAGTGATTTTATATACACATGCCTAAAATCCTCATCGTAGAAGACGACCAGCACATTAGGGAAATGGTTCAATACATATTGGAGAAAGAATCTTATTTGGTCACAGCCGTATCAAGTGCAGAGGTTGCTTTAACTGAATGTAAACACGCGATGCCTGAGTTGATTCTACTCGATATCGAATTACCGGGAATGAATGGTTATGAGTTTTGTGGCCAGTTACAAACGCTGCATCATGATTTACCGATCATCATCATGTTGACCGATCAAGCAGATGTGGATGATATCGAAAAAGGTTTATCAGAAGTGGCTGATGATTACATCGCAAAGCCATTCAACCCAAGATTACTCGTCGCTCGCATTAAGGCTAATTTAAGAAGGCATGAGTCTACCTCTGTGCCTCAATCATTCAATATTGTTACGTACAATGGCATTAGCGTTGATGGTGAATCCAGAACGGTTACTATTGCGGGCGAGCGAGTTCCCTTACAAAAAATGGAGTTTGATATTTTAAAGCTTTTAGTAAATTCACCAGACAGAGTATTTTCTCGAGACGAGCTTATATCATTAAGCAAAGGTGATAACTACTACATAACTGATCGCGCTATTGATAATCAAATTTACAAACTACGCAAGAAACTAGGTAACAAAGGGAGCCTGATAAAAACAGTCTCTGGCATTGGGTACAAACTAAGCGGCACGTGATTATTGGTGCTGTGGCAGCCAAATACTAAAAGTGCTGCCTTTGTCTAACACGCTGTTAACGCTGATATAGCCTTGATAGGCGTCTACGATACGATAGCACATTGCAAGCCCTAAACCTGTTCCTCCTGATTGATGTTTTGTTGTGAAGTAAGGCTCAAATATTTTTTGTTGTTGCTCAGCTGTAATTCCACAACCTGTGTCATTAAACGTTATCATAAACCCTTGCCGGTCATTATGTTCGCAAGATTTAATACCAATAACTAACTCACCACCCGAACTCATCGCTTGAAAGGCGTTAGTTACTAGATTTAGAAAAACTTGGTAAAGTTTGGTCGAATCTGCAAAAACAGGGTACATATCGGTCTCACTAAAATGTTTTTTTATCACAATGTTTTCTGGCTGCATTGGTTCGATAGAGACTAATAATTCGGATAGCTCATTTTTTAGATCAAGCATTTCGTCATTCTTTTGATGAAACTGCTGGTTGCCTAAAGCTCGTAACTGTTGTGTTAAGCGCTTTGCTCTTGTGGACGAGGCGAGCACTTGGTTTAGAGCATGCTTCGTTTCTTCTTTATCTTTGGCTGACATGGCCATCTCAGTGTAGCCGATAATTGACGTCAGTATGTTATTAAAATCGTGGCCAACACCTGTTGCTAGGGTACCAATTGCCGCAAACTTGTTTTTCTGGTGCAGTTGTTCCTCCAAAGCCTTTTGCTCTTGATGTAGTGAAAGGCCTCTGCGAAAAATAGATAACAATGTTAGTAGCAATAGTAAGAGTATATAAGCGAATGCATCGGCATTTTGATAGCTGCTATTGGTACTAACAATTGGTTTTCCCATACTGTCTACCAGTGCTTTAATTGGTGCCATGCTTTCTGTGCGCCAGAAGTCGAGCACAATAATCTCAACGAAAACGAGCGCAATTATTAACTGCACGCGTCGAATATTAGCAATATCAAAAGGCTTCTCGATGCTCACCGTTCTAAGCATTTGACGAAATGTACCTAGAATTGTGAGAAACAGCGCAATTGTGATTAATGACAACCCGGTTTGGGTAAGCCAAAATGTGGTCAAGTGAGTGTCCAGCCCAGGCACATGAAGATCGATAGATAACCCGGAGACATGAGTTGCCAGAATCGATTGAGGCTCACCGCCTAAGCCAAACAACATGGCACTCCCCAAAGGCCACCAAGTTAAAAAATCAAGACCGTAAAAATATACGCCGAGTAAATTGATCACATTGATAATACCTACTACGGAAACAAGATAAAAAACAAAGCTTAGAAAATAGGACATCTTAATTATTATTCTTATTGTTTGTGATTTTTGATACCAACAGAAAACCTCTGTTGGTGACAAAAAAGTGACAAATTGTCGATTTTATGGTGAAAATCATTCTATACAATTCCCTCCATAAACTAAATAACTCAATAAATTACGTTTTTTAGGTTTAGCGAGTTTCTTATTGGAGAGGTAAATCAGCATGACAAAATTAACGCATACAAGTACACATGGTTTTTTCAAGCCTTTAATTAGTGCAATAGTGTTTGGCTTGTCGATAAATTGTACAAATGTGGTTGCCAATGAATCGGCACAAAGTGATCACGTATTCAATAACCAAAAAGTTGTACGAGCGATAGCAGACAAACTGGCACAAGATTACGTATTTCCAGAGAAGGGAGGACAGCTATCCAAGCAACTTCTGCAATACGTAGAAGAGAGCAAACTTAATAATGTTGCCCAAGGAGACGAATTCGCCAGAATGCTGACCGAAAAACTGCAGGAGTTATCGCACGACAAGCATTTGCTGATTGAATACAACGAACAGCCCATGCAGTCAGAAGACCCGCAAGCAACAGCAGACAAAGAAGCTTTTGAACTTAAGATGTGGCGGGCTCATAACTTTGGTTTTGAAAAAGTCGAACGTTTACCATTTAATATCGGCTATTTTAAGCTGAGCGCTTTTGGTCCGACTGAACATGTCGGAAAACTGTTGGCTTCTACTATGACATTGTTGAACAATTCTGACGCACTGATTGTTGATTTACGGGGTAATTTTGGCGGTGAAGAGCAAACAGTACAACTGTTATTGAGTTATTTTTTTGAAGAACCTACTCACACATTAACGATGATTACTCCTAAAGAAAATAAAACGGTTCAACATTGGACATCAACGTATGTAGATGGACCAAGATATGATGAAAATAAAAAAGTGATCATTCTTGTCGATAACAATACGGTTTCTGCCGCTGAAGATTTTAGCTATGCAATGAAACATTTCAAGCGCGCTATTTTAGTCGGTGAGCAAACAGGTGGCGCAGCAAACTCGGGTGATTTTGTTGCGATTACAGACCACTTTAGCATGTTCTTGCCTATTGCAAGGGGTGTTAGTCCTGTTACTCAAACAAATTGGGAGAAAACAGGCGTAATTCCTGACGTGAAGAGCTCGAGTGATGAAGCCTTAAACAAAGCTCAAATGGAATACTTGAATAATCTATTGGCCAAAGAAACGAGCGAACGACGCAAACAGCGCATTACCGCAAGACTTTCATCGCTAAAAGGGTAACGGCCAAAACTTTAGCCTACATGGACGTAGGTACTTAGCGTGAGCATTAAAACTCAATCTTACGAAGGTTCAAATTTTGGTTCTCCCATTATTAGCAACCACAACATTAAAGACAGTTCAGCTAGGTGAGTTACAACTAGATAAGGGTTTTTCCAAAGTGATAGTTCCATTGCCGGCCACAAAAAAACTTGGAAAAATAATATGATGTAACCCGTACTACCAAGCATTAAAAACACACCGATGAACTTAGGTATTTTATGTGAGTGAAGTATTAGATAGCCAAGAGGAAGTAGCCATAGACCAAAGAAAATAGATACAAATAAGCTGCCTTGTCGATATAAGTCCAAAAAGAATTCAATTTGTTGTAAGTCACCGACAATGGCCCAATGAAAAGCGGCATAGTAATTTAGTAAGTTTAAGATGAATATTGGCATTGGAATAAGCGCAAGAATCAACATGAACTTTGCTATTGCTTGATTAACGGTCTGTAAGATAATGTTTAACCTAACTGCATAAATAATGAAAAATACAGCCATCAGCAATCCACCGATAATGCCATAACGAAATAGCACCTCATAGGCTAGAAAATTTTCACTGGTCGTAATGACATTTTGCGGATTAACGAGTGTCGATTTTACATATTGGGCAAAAGAGCCGCTGATCAATACAAGTATACCGATTACGCCTGTTAAACGCGCCTTAATCGATTCTGGAAATAGTAATGTTTTGCGTATCTGTATTAAAGTGCTCATTGCTTGCTCTCCTGCTAAAAGGTGTAATTGTCTATGTTTTACAGTTTGCGAAGTGCCTTTTTAATTTTTCGGGCGAGTTTTTTATCATAAGTTTCATCTTGGCTTTGTGTTAACAGATTACGGGCTTTTTCCTTAAGTCCATCTCTTTGATAAATAACGGCTAAATAATACTTTGCCCATGCTTTATCCGGTAACAAATCGTCAAAGGGGGCTGAAGTAATATATTCAGTCAAAGCCGCAATTGCTGCATCGCTTTGTATTGAGTGCTTGGCAACCATTGCTCCAAGCTCAAAGAGGGCGTTGTAGCGAACCTTGTTTTTTAACTGGTCATTAGTCATTGAAATTACTTGGACAAAGTCGGCATGTGCAAGTTTATGTTTCTCGCTTGAAGCATAGTATTTTCCGCGGTGCAGCAACAACTCAATGTTGGAAGCGCTATTACCCAAATGGTCATCATACAGCTTGAACAGTTCAGCTTGTTGCTCAGTCAAACTATGAAAATTTGCTAAAGCTAAAATGCCTTTCTCATTATCGAGTTTGTTGATATTTTCTACTTCAGTAAGAGCAAGTTGTTTACTACCTCCGAATATTGCAGGGGCTCTTAAATAAAAATTCATCAATGCCAGCTTGTAAGGGATAGACTCTGGTGCTAGTACCACCGCACGTTTGTAAGCTTCGCGTGCCTTTTTTACGTACTTTGAAATGCTAAATATACTCCCGTCGACAACTTTTTTCGCGTATATACGAGCCGCATCATATTGGTATACTGCGCTGTTGGGGCTAATACCAATTGCCTGCTCTATAAGCGCTTCTGCATCGTCTAAATTACCTTGGTAGCTTGCTATTTTGGCTAAGTATCGTAGTGCCATAGAATTTTGTTTATCGTTAGCTAGAACGTTTGAAAATATCTCCTTGGCGGTTGGTAATTCGAAATTATTGTAGGCGTGAATTGCTTTGTCGTTTGCAAGAACGTGGTAGGGAAGTAACCACAAAATACTGTAGCAAGTAAAAGACATAAATTTCGTGAAAATTGCTTTAAATTGTCTTGTAAATTGATGTTTTAGTAAAAGCTCATCTAGATGTGTTTTCATAGTCGATTCAGTTTAAGGTATTGAATGTTGGTTGGATTTGTTTGACTAAATTATAGACATATGTTTGTATTTAGGGCATGACCGCAGCGATCAAATTGTTGACATTTGACAACATTAAGGGCTAAGGAAAAGTACATGACAGAAAATACAATAGCAGCGGGTTTCGCTAAAGCATTTATAGATTTAGCAGTGACAAAAGGTGCTAGTCAAACACAATTGTTGCACCGCTCAGGAATTGAAGAAAGCTCGTTAGAGGATATCGAAAACCGCATACCGCTTGAGAACTATATTCTACTTGTGGAAACTGCCAAAGAAGTTTGCCAAGAGCCTGCTATTGCATTACATTTCGGTGAAATGCCTGTAATGTCAGAAATGTCAATTGTGTACCTAATCTGCCGCTCTGTGAGAACTGTGCAAGAAGCTTTTGAGCAGATTAATCGTTATTCACAACTCGCATTAGATGCTGATGGCCTAGGCACGTCTCAAGGGTACAAAATAACGCACGATGAACAGGGAGCTTGGATAGAGCTAACTCAAGACGCTTATAAGAAATATCCACAATTAACTGAATCGGGATTAGCGAGAATTATCAGTGGAGCCACTAAATTTTTCCAAGGAAAGCCTTTTGCATTAGCAGTCCATGTCACGCACGATGCGGGTGACTATCTCGAAGAATACCAACGAATATTCAATACACCTATCACTTTTAATAGCCACCGGAATGCCATATTAGTTGATGCTAATTTCTTATCATATGAAATTTCACCAGCTAGTGATTATGTATTTGGCGTTCTCAGTAAACATGCAGACGAAATGTTAATTAAACTAAGAAAGAGCAAGTCTATTCGGGGTCAAGTGGAAAATAGCTTATTACCTATTCTGCATACTGGCGGGGTTGACATGTCTGTAGTAGCCGAGCGGCTTAACATGAGCCAACAAACCCTCTATAGAAAATTAAAAGCAGAAGGGGTCAACTATGAACAAATAGTTGATGAGTTAAAACGGGATATGGCATTACATTATTTAAAAGGTGAGCAAGTAACCATCAAAGAAACCGCCTATTTGCTCGGATTTTCCGAGCCAAGTGCGTTTTCTAGAGCCTTTAAACGGTGGACGGGTAGTAGTCCAAGCAAAATTTTGGTGAGAGACGCCTAACTCAACTTGTAACAGTATTGATAGATTGACTCCCGCTACAAGAAGGTTACGCTAGTTAAAGCTCATAAAAGGGCATTAGAAATATATAACAATAAAGTAGTAGGAAGCTTGTGTGAGAGTTAATAATCAATTTGCCCTTATAGTGCTAATTCTTGGCCTAATTTCAGCGTTTTTTATTCATTCGTCGGTAGACAAAATATGGCTGGAGCAAGCTTATATCTATGATGTTTATCAAACTGAAAATGGGCAGCACGCATATAAGTATAAGGGCAATGAAATAGTCTTAAATACCATAGTGTCTTATGAAGACTCACCGCTCAATCAAATCAATTTGAACAAGGTTAGTGTGCCCCCGATAAAACAACAGTGGGTTGAAAAAAATGATGGGCAAATTGTTTTACTAAAGCCAGCATTTCATTTTGGGTTGTGGTCGCTTTTGCCTGCGTTTGTCACCATAGCTTTATGTCTAATCACTCGAGAACCTTTAACCGCACTTTTATCCGGTATAGTCACTGGCGCTATTATGCTAGGGGAATTCGACATCACAGATAGCGTGATAATTCCAAATCTTGCACAAGAGGGAACGGCTGCACTATTACTTTTGTATTTATGGTTATTAGGGGGCTTATTAGGAATCTGGTCAAAAACAGGAGCAGCTCAGGCTTTTGCACATGTCATGACGGAAAAGTTTGTTACTGGACAGCGTTCGGCTAAGTTAGTTTCATGGTTTTTAGGCATACTGTTCTTTCAAGGAGGTACTATGAGCACAGTACTTGTTGGAACAACTGTTAGGCCTTTGGCAGATAAAGCGAAAGTGAGTCATGAAGAGATGAGCTATATTGTCGACTCTACTGCCTCACCGATTGCATCTGTTATTGCTTTCAACGCATGGCCAGCTTATGTTCAAGCGCTAATTTTTGTTCCGGGAGTCTCTTTTTTGGCAACAGAGTCTGATCGGCTGGCGTTCTTTTTCAGTAGTATTCCTTTCAGTTTTTACGGAATTTTAGCGGTAATCGGCACTCTCTTGCTTAGCCTGAACATAATGACCTTTTCCGGTAGACGTATTCGTGACGCACATTTCAGAGCTAAAACCTTAGGGCAGTTAGATGCTCCTAATGCTAAACCACTAAGTGCTAAAGAACTACAGGCGGCGAGTGTTCCTGAGGGCTATAAGCCACACTTCCTCGAATTTGTTATCCCATTAACAATGTTAATCATGATTGCTGTTATAACCTTTGTATTCATGGGAACGCCAAAAGTTAATTGGGCATTTGGTGCGGCGCTGATGCTATCAGCTTGCATTGCGCTAACAAAAGGGATGTCATTGTTAGATCTCGTTGATGGCTTTGGAAACGGACTAAAAGGTGTTGTTCTGGCGTCGGTTATTTTAATGTTGGCAGTAATTATTGGCTTTATTAGTAAAGAAACGGGCGGAGGATTGTATTTAGTCTCGTTACTTGGCGAACAATTACCTTATTGGTTGTTACCTATAACATTGCAAATCATTACCATGATTATTGCATTTTCTACAGGAACGAGTTGGGGAACCTACGCAATTGCGTTTCCATTAGCTATGCCTCTTGCATGGGCGCTAAGCCAAAACCAAGCGTTGGCGAATCCGGAAATTTTCATGATGATTTGTTTTGCAACAGTGCTTAATGGCAGTGTTTATGGTGATCAATGTTCTCCAATATCAGATACAACCATTTTAAGTGCCATGACAACGGGTTGTGACTTAATGGATCATGTTAAGTCTCAAATTGTACCCGCAACGTTTGCAGCCGCGTCTGCAGCTATATTATGGACGTTGTGCGCGTTGACATTTGCCTAGGTTGCATTTATCGACAGCGCTTCTATGCTTTAATTTATTGATTGAGCCGTGTACTAATGCAAAGATAACTCAAGTAAATTAAGGATGATTATGATTGATTTTAAGTTTATAGAATCATTGGAAGGATTTTCTTGCAAAGGCTACGTACCAGATCCTGAAAATAGTAGTTCGGGCGTTACGATTGCATGTGGATTTGATCTTGGGCAAAGATCATCAGTAGAACTTGATGATGCATTTAGTCCTGAACTGGCAGATCTACTCAAGCCATATGCAGGAAAAAGGCGTTTGGATGCCGTAAATGCGCTAGAAGAGAAACCATTATGGGTCACACAAGTTCAAGCAGAAGATATTTATAGGTACAGCCAGAAACAAGCGATCGAACGGCTTAATACACAATGGAATAACGCTGATACTGCACGAAAATTTAATGAGTTAGCGAGTTCTTGTCAAACGGTGATAGCGTCGGTTGCATTTCAATACGGAAATTTAGCAAACCGAACACCAAATTTTTGGGCGCAAGTTACGTCTGAAAATTGGTTGGCAGCAATCAATAATTTAAATGACTTTGGTGATAAATACCCAACTCGCCGTAAGAAAGAAGCTAAATACCTTCAAGAGTGGTATGAACACCAGTAATTGTTTGTGGTGATTTATGGGCAACCGCTTTAACTTGCCCTTAAGGTTAAGATTGCTTTTCTGTGCTTCGCTGCATAGGTTCCAATTCAAGAACAGGAGCAGCGTCTAGATCTTCTGCATCCATCATTGAAGCAATTCGTTGCATCGAAGATAGCAATTGAGACTGCTCCCAATCTTCCATGCCTTTGAACTTTTTAATAAAGTGTTCTTGTAGTGGTTGAGGTGCATCGACAAGCAGATGCTTGCCTTGTTCTGTTAGAAATAGATCAACTCTTCTTTTATCTTTAACGTTTCGTACACGTTTTATCAAAGATCTACTTTCTAGCCTATCCAGTATGTTTGTCACAGTTGCGGCACTAAGATTTATCGTTTTTGCTATCTGTCCGGCAGTAATACCATCTACTTTGGCAATTTCCTGCATTATTAAAAGCTGTGGCCCAGTGAGCCCAGATGACTTATTCAGTTGTTTAGAGTGCAAATCAATTGCGCGAATTACCTTACGTATTGAAATGAGAAGTTCTTCGTGTTTTTCCATAGAGATTAGATAGTAAGTCTTTTAAGGATGATTCTAATGCAAACAATCATTCTTAGCTACAATCTTAAGGAAGTCTATAGTTATATTGAAATTATGGTGCTTACTCGCCACGTTTTACTTATAAAGTTTTGAGTTCTAATTATTGGGCGGCCTTAAGTTGCAGTTGTATTACTCATTCGGGCTTGTGCTTGTCGTTTCTTTGGTTGAAAAATATGCTTAGAGTTGATAGTATTTGCCGGGTGGGTAATAAGAGCAAAGTCTAAGATTATCTATTTCATGTCCGACAATTGTGAAAGTTTTAAACAACACAACGTAACAAATAAGAGGTTATAGGGAACTTATGTCTGATCAGCATAGGAGTGCTAACAACGTAAACATGTCCAACCCTAAAGATATCAAAGCTTTTTTGTCTGAATACGATCAATGGCTGAACTCGCAATTTTTTGATATGTCTATTCAAGACTTACAAGCTGCTAGAGCACAAATATTTGACAAGTTGTTGATTAGGCTTTGGCAATCATTCGATCTTGAACGTTCACATATATCGCTCAATGCGGTAGGCGGTTATGGCAGAGCTACCTTACACCCCAAATCAGATATTGACCTTTGTATATTGCATGATAAAGAACTAAGTGATGATGAGAAGCGAGCTATATCTTCTTTCCTTACTGCCCTGTGGGACTTTTCTGTTGATATAGGCCATGCAGTTCGTTCAACTGAGGAAAACATTGTTGCAGCGAAAACAGATATTACCATTGCGACTAATTTATTGGATATTAGGACACTGGTTGGCAACCAATCACATGCTCACGATATTAGGGTATTAATTTATGCAAATAGCCTATGGACAAGTGAATCCTTTTTTGAGTTCAAAATTGAAGAACAAAATGGTCGCCATGAAAAAGCCAAAAATACTGCACTCTATTTAGAGCCGAATCTAAAAAATAACCCTGGCGGCATGCGTGATGTCCAAACAATCGTTTGGATTGCGCGTAAACATTACAACGTAGCAGATGCAGCGGCGCTGAAAACGCTGGGTTTTCTTAAGCCAGATGAATACACTGAATTGAGAGAGGCATACGATTTTATTTGTCGAATTCGCTGGGCACTTCATTCGGTAGCAAAACGGGCAGAAGAACGTCTGCTATTTGAGCATCAGCTCGATGTGGCTGAGTTTATGAAGTTTGGTCATGGAAACAACGCGCAATTGGCCGTTGAAAAAATGATGCGGCAGTTATTTAGAGCGATGACGAGAATCCGCGAACTAAATCAGATTATTTGTAATGTGTTTCTTCGTGAAATATGTGAACAGTCATCAGATGATAGCAAGATAAATATCGATGAAGCGTTTTCTATCTGCAATGGCATGATCCAAGCAAATTTTGATGAAGTATTTTATGACAAAACCAACGTGATAAAACTATTTCGTTATATTGCTGAAAACCCACAGATAAAAAATATCGCACCTGAAACTATTCGCCTTATTCGACAAACACGTAGAGGATTACTGGGGGAGTTACAAGATTACCATGGATGTAGAATCGAATTTTTGCGTATTTTGAAACATGCCAATGGTTTAAAGTTACCCTTTAGTCTAATGCATCGGTATGGCATTTTAGCTTCATATTTTCCACAATGGCGTGCTATTGAAGGCCAGATGCAATTTGACATGCATAACGCTTATACGGTCGACGAGCACGCATTTAAGTTGATCCAATATATCGATAGTTTTAAATCTAATGAAAAATCGAAATTACTAGCAAGTAGTGTATTTAAGCAAAACGTATCTAAGCATGTAATTGTTATTGCAGCGCTGTGTCATGACTTGTCGGGGAAGCAATCGAATGAATCAAATGATGTTAGTGCCGCACATGCACACGAATTTGCAACGTTGCACCAACTAAAGCAATCTGAAATTGACCTTGTCGTATGGTTAGTCAACCAACAGCACTTGTTAGTATCTACGGTACAAACGCAAGACATTCACGATCCTGACGTTATAAACAAACTCGCCAAAACAGTGCGCACTGAAGTTAAGCTCAATGCGCTATTTTGTTTTACGGTTGCTGATATTATGGCGACCAACGATCATATGTGGAATGAATGGCAAGAGAGCCTATTAAATGAGCTGTACTTTTCATTAAGACGTGCGTTAAAACAAGGGCTTGAAAATGTATTCGAGCAGCGAACTGTTATTAGAGAAAATAAAGCTGATGCTTTGCAGGAGTTGGTTGAAAAAGGAATAGACGAAAGTAAAGTGTCACTGCTTTGGAGCGAATTTCCGTCTAGTTTTTTTATTGAACATCAGGCAGAGGAGTTGTCAGAATTTACAGACTTGATTATTAGTGCTGAAGATACTGTTGTATCTATTAATGAAGATGCCAGCTTTGGTTGTAATAATCTGCTTGTTTATGCCTGTGATCGCAGCATGTTGTTTGTTGATCTGTTTAATACACTTGCCACACTGAAGGTAAGAGTAAAGTCTGCAAAAATATTAAAAACGAAAAACAACAAAGTATTGGAAGTGATAAAATTTCTTGATCAATATGATGAAGTCATTCGAGACAAATATCGCATAGAACAAATAACGAAACGAATTAAAGAGACTGTGGCTAACAAGACTCAGCAGAGAAAGCCGGTACGACCTAAATTTGTTGAAAATTTTGAACACGATCCTACCATTGAATTTTTACCGTCGGCTAAAAAAGGTAAAACCTTATTGCGAATTAATGCTTTGGATGATCCAAGATTTGTTGAACGTATTTGTCAGGTGTTCAAGCAGAACGAACTAATGATTCATTCGGCAAAGATTAGTTCTCTGGGTGAAAGTTCAGAAAATGTTTTCCTTGTGTCAACTAAAGAACAACAAGCAATATCTTTGGACGATCAACAAGCACTGAAGCATGCTTTAGAAAGCCGAATGGCGTAGCTTTAGCTAGAAGACATCGCAGGGTTGCAAAAGACTACTTAATAATTACATTTAACAATAGAATTAAGGATTGCTAACACTCTATACTAATAATATAGGTTTATGTTTTAAGGATATTTTATGAAAAACTCAATTCTTGTCCTAATCGTAGCCGGATTTTTGTCCGCTTGCGCAACAACGGAAAAAGCGCCAAAGGTGAGTATAGAAGAAGATCCTAGAATTGGCCCGGAAGTTGACCGTGCTTGTTCAATCCGCCATATAAGAGGTTGGAGTCAAGTAGATAACGATAGGAATGCACTCATCGTTAACTTGAGCCATAAGAAATCTTATAAAGTCAGTTTAATTGGTGCGTGTCAGCCTGAATGGGCAAATTTTGCCATAGGGATAGAAAACAAGATTGCTTCGCACTGTATTACAAAGCATGACAAGCTATATACAGATTCACAGGATTTCAAAGGAATGCATTGTCGCATTACCAAGATTGAAGAATGGTATCCTGACAAACTGAAAGAAAAATCACAAGAAAACACAAAGACTGAGAGTAAATAAGTCGCTGTGCCATGACATGAATAGGGCGGTGATATGCCGTCTTATTTCTGTCATAAATACGTAATTGAAGTGACATAAAATGGCTGCTATTCAATTAGAAATACAATCGTTTTATGTTCAGCCAACCTCTTATAAACCGGCGATTAAATTTAATCACTTTTTTCATAACGCTAACGTGTTTTTTCATTGCCAAGTTTTTCATCGATAGACACTACAACGATATCCAGATAAAAGAATTCAATAAGCACACGCAAATACTTGAAAAAGTACAAACACGCATTCAAATATTTGAGTCTAGTAGAATTCGCGCATTAGAATCACTAGCAAAGAATTGGCCCGCTAGTCACCCCAATTTGCAACAGTGGTTTACGAATGAAAGCCTAGACATTCTTTACATATTACCCGCCATCAACAGTATTTGGTTCAAATCGGTAGATGAAACTATCCGTTGGCGTGTCCCGTTAACACATGAACGATTGGTAGATATCTCATCGTTGGTGTTACCAGACGTCGTAAATTCAAATGATGCGATAACAAGTGATATTGAAATTGGATCAGGGAAGCGTGCGCTTGTATATGCCAAACCTATTTTTATTGAAGAAGTACTTCATGGTTGGGTAATTGTTATTGTGGATATAGGACAAGCGTTTAAGTTTCTTATTCAAGAATATTATCACCCTGGCGGATTGGTACACTTTGCAACAGCCGATGAGATGGGTGAAGGCGTAATTGATGAAAACGTTGTAACGGCTTATCCACAAAGTATTGTATTTGGCAATCAAAAGCTTACTATGTACCTTAATCAGCAACATAAAGCTAATAGTCGTTTGTGGTACTTATATATTGCAGCTGCACTATGTTGCCTTTTCGGAGCTATATTACGTATGCTGTTTTATAAAAGTGCTAAGGCTCATGTGAGTCAACAACGCTTTGTTGCTGCATCTAAAAGTTCACTTGACGGTCTGCTATTGTTTGCGCCGCATAAAGGAGATTATTTCTTAACTGACTATAACGCAGTGGCTAAGTCGATGTTTGGTATCGACTTATCTAATACGTCACTGACTTATAGTGGATTATTGTCGCTACTCAATTTAACCGATGAAGGGCTTGTCAGTGCAGCCAAAATGGCTATTCAAGGTAATTCGTTCGACGGTAATTTTCATCTTACGTCAAAGCTAAACAACATTGAGCATATTAAACTTCAAATTGTAAGTGCTGGCGATGATATAGCTGTCACGATCAGAGATATAACGCGCGAAATTGCAATGGCAAACGAAATTGCATATCAAGCGAATCATGATTCGTTGACAGGGCTCTATAATCGCTATGCATTTGATCGCCAACTTAAACAAACGATCAATAGAGTATTAGAAACTGATATAGAGGCGACACTCTGTTATATCGATTTAGATCAATTCAAAATAGTCAATGATACAGCAGGGCATCTCGCAGGCGATGAATTGCTTAATCAGCTAGGATTATTAATCCAACAAGTTATCGATGACCGTCATGTGGTTGCTCGTCTTGGCGGTGATGAGTTTGGTATTATTTTTGTAGATTGCAATAGCGATTATGTTTATTACGAAGCTGGTAAATTATTGGAGTGTATAAATGATTATCGATTGGTTTGGGAAGATCACTTGTTTAGAGTGGGAGCAAGTATAGGGCTCGCACAAATTCACAAGGGGCAAAGTGCAGCAGAACTAATGAAAGCAGCTGACGTTGCATGCTACGTTGCCAAAGACAATGGCCGTAATCGAATAAATGTTTATAGCGAGGAAGATGAAGAACTTAATTATCATAAATCTCGCATTAACTGGGCGAACCGAATACAAGAAGCATTAGAACAAAGCCAGTTTCAATTGTTTTGTCAGAAAATTAAGCCGCTGAACGATAAATTTGATAAAGAGCTCAATGTTGAGATATTGATTCGAATGCAAAACAAAAATGGCGAGCTAATTAGTCCTGGCGTATTTATTCCAGCTGCAGAGCGCTTCAGTTTAATGGGGGCGATCGACAAATGGGTAGTGCTTGAAGCGTTAAAAACTTTAGCTGATTCACCCGTTTTACTAAATGCATTAAAAAAATGCGCGATAAATCTGTCTGGTGCATCGATAACAGACGAAGACTTTGCGAAGTTAATCAAAAGTAAAATGCTAGAATACGCTATACCACCCGAAAAAATCTGTTTTGAGATCACTGAAACTGAAGCTGTAACCAAGCTAAATAGGGCGGAACGTTTTATAACAATTCTAAGAGAATTCGGATGTAAGTTTGCTTTAGATGATTTTGGTGCTGGTATGTGTTCTTTTTCTTACCTAAAGCACTTACCAGTCGATTATGTGAAAATTGACGGGCATTTTATTAAGAACATGGAACAAGAAGCAACGGACGTCGCTATTGTAAAATCAATTAATGATATAGCGAATAGTTTAGGCAAACGGACAATCGCAGAATTCGTCGGAAATGAGTCCACACTTAGGTTACTCGAAGAAATCGGTGTTAACTACGTACAGGGTTTTCATGTAGACAAGCCAAAACCATTCGTTGGTTTAGTTGAAGAATATGATGGTTATATTAATCGCATTAAGAAAGCGGTTTAATCGAGTAGCAAGTGTGGTACACAGACATGATATGTATTAAAATCAACGCCTTTGTAAGTGAATATTGCGTTTTATTGCGCTATAAGTTTAAGGAATAGAAATGGCGTTAAAAATATCAACGCTGGTGCTGTTGGTAGCTTCTACAGCGACTCTACCAGTAACATATGCACAAGAGGCTCAGTTAGATAACGCGTGCATAGTAGAAAAGGTATCTTCAATGGATGAAAATACATCCATTGCCGAAATTCGGGCGCTGTGTAAAGTTGTTGATAGTGCATCAGTAGAGCGTAAACCTGCAAAGCATTCAAAAGGGCCTATCTCTGAGCGTATGTTGAAAGAGCGTCGTACGGCATTTGATCCTTATGTAATTACGCCTCACCGAATGAATTATGTCTTACCTGTATTAACCACCAATCAAATCAATAAAGCAGCATATGATCACATTGAAGGTTATGCTGATAATCTTGTTGATGTTGAGTCTAAGTTCCAATTAAGTTTGAAAGCTCCTTTGAATCATCGCGATATTTTTACGCGCGGTGATGCACTTATGTTTGCTTTTACTTTAGAAGCTTGGTGGCAGGTTTATTCTGACAATATTTCAAAACCATTTAGAGAAACAAATTATCGTCCAGAATTGTTTTATATAGCGCCGCTACAATGGCATCCATTTGAAGGCAATACTGGATTTATACTCGGAGCAGAACATCAATCAAACGGTCGAAGCCAGTTGTTGTCTCGTAGTTGGAATCGTGTTTATGCCGGGCTTCTATTTGAAAAAGGGAATTTTGCTATGGCAATTAAGCCTTGGTTTCGCATAAACGAGGATGAAAAAGAGAACCCTTTAGATCCTGATGGTGATGACAATCCTGATATTGATGATTATATGGGACATTTCCAGCTACACATGGTTTACAAAATGGATGACTATGAATTTAGTGTTGGTGGTCGACAAAATTTTGGTGAACATCATGGTGCCTTGGAGTTAGGCTTTACGTTTCCGTTATGGGGTAAACTACGTGGTTATGCAACTGCATTTACTGGCTATGGTGAGAGCATGATTGACTATAACTACAAGCAAACAAGGTTTGGCATTGGTATCGCACTCAATAACGTGCTGTAGCGTTATGTTAAAGCGCCATTTATATAAAATATAAATGGCGCTGATTAATTTTATTGAACAAAAGCCGTGGTATCACGCCACACGAGCACTATAACAAGGCTAACGGCTCGGTATTCCTGGTCACGCGTTATCTTTTTTCACTGCCAACGTAGTAATATACAGTCCACTCAGATTTAAATAATCCTTTTGTTGGAACAATGTGTGTAGCAACAATGGCTTTATTTGTTGGGTGGCTAAACTCTGCCTTCAAGCCGTCATCATTGATGCGTTTGGTCTCTGAGAGTGTCCACGCGTTTCCTAAACATTGCGCTGCAGTATTTTTTGCACTGTTGAAATACTCCAGTGCAACTTCTTTACTTGGCGCTGACGTACTACAAGAATAAGTGGAGCGGTTGGCTCCCCACGACCAAACTTGGCAATCTTGCCCAACGAGGTGATGTTTTGCTTTCCAGATATTACTGAGACGTGTCTTAATTTTGTCTCCCTTTACCCGATCAAAATTATTGCTATGCTCGTCAAGTAGCGCATCAATCTTTTCACAGGCGTTATAAACTTTAGGACGTTCGTTTGTTGACGAGTATGCTTCTTGTGCAGTTTGTGCACATGCTGATAACGCAAGCGCGCTCACGATTGTGGTTAAGGTATTGAGCTTTTTCATTAGCATCCTTATTAAATGAGGTATGTGGTTATTTTTAGCTGTGTGAGCAATAGATTCAAGTAGTTTATACCAATCCGTATAAGAAATTACCCACTTAGCGAGAATTTAAAGGCTTAGAGGCAAGGCATTGATTGCAAAGAATGGTTGTTCCCTTGTTAAAATCAATAACGCCGCATATAAGTCTTTAAAACTCGCCCTTCGGGAATGCATGGGCAACATGATAACTACACAAAATAAGCTTAATGTAGAGCAACTATATCTACACTTATTTCGTTTGTTCTAATGTCGTCCATGCCATTCTAAGTAGGTAATTCTTTATGCGGATTGGTATTAATGCAAAAACTTTGCGTTAAATTGTTGATAGCGTGTACAACGTTATCAATAAGACTTTGTTGGACAAACTAAGAAGTAATTGTAGGTGCAATTTTTTGGCAGTAAAAAATAAAATACTGAATGTAAATAGCTACATCCAGTATTTTATATGAGTCACAGTAGATTAGAACTTAAATTGCTGTACGATTGAAGACATATTAACCGCAAGTTTGGCTAATTCGTTAGATGCTTGAGACGTCTGCAGTGAAGCGCTAGAAGTATTCTCAGTGTATTGAGCAATATCAATAATGTTTTGATGTACATTGGTTACACTGTTACTTTGCAGTTTCGCAACTTCAGCATTAGCAGCATTTTTCTGGCTAACGTCTGCGACTAACTGAGACACGGTTTGTAAGCTATTAGCAGTATGTTCAACAAGGGTGATACCTTTTCTTGCCTCGTGCGAAGCATTTTCCATTGCACTTACCGAGTTATTCGATGAAAGCTTCAGAGCCGTAATATGCTTTTGAATCTCAACCGTTGATTCTTGAGTTTTCGCAGCCAGCGTTCTTACTTCGTCGGCTACAACCGAGAAACCTCTACCAGACTCCCCCGCACGAGCGGCCTCAATCGCGGCGTTCAATGCTAATAAATTCGTTTGATCAGCGATACTATCAATAACTGTAAGGATTTCAGTTATCTGTTCTACTTGTTCGTTAAGTTGATTTAGTTCCACAGCCGCAGAATCTACAGATGTAACAAGTGAGTCAATGGCATTTTTAGCGTCTTGGCTGAGATTAGCACCTTTTATAGATTCAGTGTTTGCTTGTTGGGTTAACTGCGCTGTTAAGCCTGAATTGTCAGCAATTTCACCTACATTTTCATTAAGCTCAGACATAACATTTGAAGTAACGCTGGTCTTGTCTTTTTGTTTAATAACGACAGTGTTCGTCTCATTTGTTACTGCTGATAATTCTTCAGACGAGGAAGCTAGTTGGGTGGCATGATGATCGATTTCCGCAATGATGGCGCGAATTTGTTCAACAAAATGATTAAATGCTTTGCCTACTGCACCTATTTCATCTTTACGTTTAGCTAGTGATAAGTTTACCGTTAAATCACCGTCGCCTTCAGAAATTTCCGTAATTCGGTGTACAAGTACGTTAATAGGATTAGTTAATCGGTTTGCACTGATTAATCCGGCGCTAACGCTGATCACACCTATAATCACGAGGCAACAGACCATATAGAAATACAAATCGTTAGTTAAAGCCACTGCATCGGCAAAAGCTTCTTCAACGTCGATTTCAGCCATTAGCGCCCAATTAAATTCACCGTATTTTATTGGTGTATACGCAGATAATACTTCTACGTCTCGATAATCAGCGAAAGTTCCAAAGCCTGATTGGCCAGACAAAGCTTGTTCTACACCAGGGGTGTTCACATACTGAAGACCTAACGCAGAATTGTTTACGCTTATTTGCTGCACGTTGGGCTGTGATTGAGACTCAATAAGTGCGGCAATGTAATTTTTCTTGTCTTCAATCAAAAATCGACTTTCACTTCTAAGCTTTTTATCCGCGCCTACAAGGTAAGTTTCACCTGATGCACCTAATCCAACCTTTTCCCAATCTTGATTGTTAACCATGATTGAATTAATACCGTCGATCGGCATCTGGAAAATTAATACCGCTTGAACGGCATTATTTTCACCATATATAGGTGCGCCGATAAATGATGCAGCTTGGTTATACGAAGGGTAGTAGCTTTCAAAGTCAACAAGCTGAGCGATGTTTCTTGCTGGGTTGTTGATTACCTTGTTAAAGGTTTTGGCTAAATTGCTGTTAGCAAATGGACCTGTTCTAAGGGAAGTAGCATAGTCAATTTCTTTAAATACTGAATAGACAACATGGCCAGAAGCTGCATCAACAATGAATATGTCGTAGTAGCCAAATCGAGTTAAGAAATCATCGTACATGCCATGATATTGTGCATGATACTTATCATAAGCTTCAGTACCTGCAGAAAACAGCTTGTTCTTGTTTCCTAGTGGGTGCTGGTTTTGTGCAATGTAGCGGTTTTGAAAATAGAGCGCTTTATTATCTAACGCATTTAATTTGCCATAAGACGAGTTATTAACGCCAGGGTTTTTAGCAAGATAAGTCGTATCAAACGAATTCTGGTAATAGTTACCCAGCTCTGATTTAGCGTCACCTAAAGATCCATTGGTGATTGGAGCTTGGTGAAACGATTCTGTAAAAGCTTTGGCACTTTGTTGTACTGCAACACTCGATGTCATTGACAATACTTGCTGTTCAATAGTGTGCAGGTAAGATTCGATTTGTGCTTTCTTGAGTTCACGTAGTGAAGTCAGTTGGCTTTGTGTGGTGTGCTCAAGTGCAGCGAATGTAGCACGATTGGCTTGGTAAGTAATGATAACTGCGGTGATTAGCGTGGGTATTATCGCAAGTAGTAGAGCTTGCAATAATAATTTCTTTTTAATTGTCATCGGCTGTTCCTAGTTCAATATTCTTAGTCCATATAGCGCCACATGTAATATGTGGCGCATAATACCTTTTTAAAATCAGAAATTTACTTCAGTTGGTATTTGTGGGCTAAAGTTCAAAGTCCATTTGATAGCTTACAAATAAGATATTATCTTCAATTGCATCAAATCCAGTTGCTTTGCTATAGCTAATTGATAAACCACCTTCACTCAATGAAATACTGTAGTCTTGGTAGTTTTCAGCGTTATCAAATTCAGCATATCCAGCATGCAAACCTAGGCTAATTTCTTCAGTTAACCCATATTCGTAGTTAACTTCAAAATATTGACTGTCGCCAAAATCGCCACCCGATTTGCTGTCAGCCAAGACAGAATAACCAAACTCAATATTGTTTATAGCAGCCTTCGTATAGAATTCACTGAACGCTAAAACACTATTACCGTGGTAGCCATAGTAGATGTAGCCGATGTCAAAATCCCAGCCATTTGTTTTGAATTGGTAGCCCGTATAAAAATCAATCTCAGCGTTTGTATTGTCGTTGTAGTCTACGGTACTTGCCCAAATGCCACCATACAAACCGCTATTGTGAGATGCATCTACTCCTGCAGAAACAGCAACATGGTCATCGCTTTGTGTAACACCGCGCCAAACGTAGTTACTTGTAATACCGGCATTCGCTGTAACATCTACGGCGAAAGCTGAGCTTGGTGTAGCTGCGATAGCAGCAAGAAAAAGTGATACTCTTTTGTCCATTAGAAATACCCAATTTTTATTGTTTTTGGGCGAATTTTCGACTCGCCCGTTAAATGATAATTATTCGCGGGCTATATTAATGACAATTTTGTTACAGTGTTAGTACTATTTTTATATTTCTTTAATGAATATGTAACACAAAGTGAATAAAGGTCAAAAATCCAGCAACGTGTTAATTTGGCTAGCGAATATAACGTGCTTACAAATTTTCAACAGTTTTATCTTGAGTAAACGTATAAACTGCAGTTATGAATGTTCAGCATTGATTAAGCTTTACACCGTTATATTTTGGCACACTGTAATTGCATTGGGGAAATTTTGCATTTAGCAGTCAATAATAAAATCATCTTGTTTTTTTGTTGTCGGTGCTTGGTGACCTTTGAATTTTTGGATTTTTAGATTGAATAAGTCGTTCTTTATTTCTTGTATGTTGATAACAACATTGTCTGGCTGTGCCACGATGGGGTTTAATGACTTGTTCTCAAGTTATCATAAGCAAATTCAGGCGAGCAAACAGGCAATGTTAAGTGGAAATTATGTCGTGGCATTAGACAAGTTACCTGACTACAATGAGCGCCACAACAGTTATGTATTAAGTCAACTAGAAAATGGCAGACTCTACTATTTGATGGGCAACTGGGAACAAAGCCAACAATCTCTAGAGGTCGCTTACGAAGAAGTAGAAAAGCAACGCCGCGCTGCTAAATATCAACTCAGCAGAGGCGTACAAAATGTGGGAGCTGTATTAAGTAATGACAGCGCATTGGATTATAAAATTCCTGCTTATGAACAAGGCATGCTACATACTTATCAAGCACTGAATTTTGCTTTCCAAGGTGATTTATCCGCAAGTTTGGTAGAAGTACGGCGAGCAAATTTAGTTCAAGAGCAGGCATTACGCGATAATCAACAGTCTATAGACAATGCAAAGAATACTTTGATTAACGAAGGTTTAGATGTAACGAAGCTCTACTCAGCCTATCCTGATATGTCTGGCATTGTGGGTGGCATTAAAAACAACTTTCAAAATGCTTTTACGTTCTACCTTTCTGGTGTGTTATACGAAATAAATGGCGATTTAAATGACGCGTATATTGATTATAAAAAAGCGTTAGAGATTTCACCAGATAATAAATACATTCAGCGAGATGTGCTAAGACTAGCGTATGCCTTACACATGCAGGATGAACTAGCATTGTTTAAAAATGAACTAGACGTTTCGCTTACAGAGATATCAAAAAGTGAAATGAGTGATGGTGGTGAAGCAATTGTTATCGTAGAACAAAATATGGTAGCTAGTCGTCAAAGCGTTTCATTAAACTTGCCTGTATATACACGCCACAGTGATATTCGCTTTTTCAGCTTTTCATTACCTGTTTATAGACAAAATACGGTAAGTACTTCACTTACATTGACGAACAATGGTCAATCTCATGAATCGCAAGATATTGTGCAATTACAATCACTAGCTGCTAAATCACTCGTTGATGAATTACCTTGGTTGTTATCACGGCAAGTGGTTCGTGTTGTTGCAAAAGAAGAATTACGGAGAAAAATGGCAAAAGAAGGGGGCGACCTCGGCAATATTATTGCCAGTATTTACAACGTAACGACAGAGAAAGCTGATACGCGTAGTTGGTCGACATTACCAGCTAACGTCAAGGTTATTAGAGTGCCGTTGAAACATGGCAGTCAAATACTTTCATTATCTAATGGACGTGACGTCACAAATGTCGAGCTAGATGTCACTAAAAACAGTCGACATTTAGTTAACGTGATTGATATTGGCGGAAAGCTTCAAACTCGCCAGACAGTTTATTTTTAACGCTAGAAAACTCAACATAGGAAAGATTATGAAAAAGTTACTTTTAATTTCAACAATTGCTAGCGCCGTCATTATAGCTGGTTGCTCGCAACGAACCGTTGTTCAATACGGTGATGAGAAAGCAGTTGAAACGACAGACATTAATTTTGGTTCGACTGACTTACAAAAAGTTGCAGCCAATATGGCGAATTCGCTGATTAACTCACCCGTCGTTGGCACAATGACTCAAAACAAACGTCCGATTCTATTTGTAGAGCGAATTAAAAACAAAACCAGTGAACATATCGATACAGAGTCAGTGACTGATTCTTTATCAACTAAGTTGTTACAATCAGGAAAATTCAGGTTTGTTGACATGACGCGTGTTGATGCTGTTAAAAAACAAATCGACTTTCAACAGGAAAGTGGCATGGTAGATGCGACAAAGGCAATTCAATTTGGTAAGCAAGTTGGCGCCGAATATATGTTGTACGGCAACTTATCGAGCATTGTGAAGTCAAATCAAGATAAGTCAGACGTGTATTATAAATTCACCTTGCGACTAATGGATCTGGAAAGTGGCTTGGTAGAGTGGGCGGATGAAACAGAAATTCGCAAAACGAGTGAGAAGAAAACCATCGGTTGGTAATAACTAAGTCCTATGGTTTTTTGGCATAAATTAGGAGGAAGCGATGAGAGTTTTTCTCTATGTATTGTTTATATGTTGTAGTAGCAGTGTATTTGCGGATTACGACAGAAATAAAGCCGTTCCTGTTGAAAAGGTACTGTTTGGCACTGTTCAATCGGTTAGGAATATAACTGAACAGGAATTAATTGAAGATAGAAATAGTGGTTGGAAAACCTTTGGTGGGGCACTAATTGGTGCTGCCATAGGTAATCAATTTGGTAGTGGCAGTGGCCGAGATGTTGCGACAATTCTTGGTGCGATTGTTGGCGGTTCAATGGCAAGCAATAGCAATCCTCGAGTTCGTCAGAAAAGCATCCAGCTTGTTGAACTCATGCTTCGAATTGAAAATGGCGATGAATATATGGTTGTACAAGACCGCGATCCTAAAATGCAATTCAAAGCTAAAGACGAAATACGTTTGATCTATTTAAAGGACGGTTCTGTCCGAGTAGACAAACAGTTTTAGAGCGTTAGACTTCATCGTAAGCAACTAGATACCGCTTACGATGAACAACACTCCAAGCTCTTTAGTTTGGTGCATCGTTAGATTAGATAAACTTCAATTGAATTGTCTTGGCATTGTTCTACATAAATCTTTGCCATTAAACATGAGCCAAAATGCTTAATAATTTGTTTATTGGCACAAAACCTTGCTTTGGCGAGTTTAGGGTCGCTGCAATAGCGTAAATAGAGCCAAGTGTTTACGAGGGTTGGGGATAAAGGTTTCACTATATCAATCCTTGATGTTTAGTATTTGTTAATTGGTGCTATTAACACAGTGTAGCGTAAATTTTCCTAATAACCATTCTAGGTTAGACGAGTGTAATTATATGATAGATAATATAAGTTGTGTTGAACATCACGCGTTGTAAGGATCATGTTTGCCAGCCATTAAAAAAATCACCAAGTTTCGTTACCAACAAGGTAACTTTGAAAAAGCTAATGATTGCGTTATTGTTGAGCAGCCGCTACAGGTAGTGATTTCGACAGAAAATACGCAGGCAAAACCAATCGTTTATACCATTACTTACCGAACGCCCGGCGAAGACAGAAATCTCATCACTGGATTGTTGCTAAGTGAAGGGGTAATAACTACGCCAAATGAAATAGTAAAGTTGGCAGTAGACGATGACGAAGAAAATCATAATCGTTGGCATGTGCAGGTATCTGATGACACTTTCAATGCGTTGGAGCTTAGTCAAAAATATCAACCAACGTATAGCAGTTGTGGCTTGTGTGGGAGTACCTCAATCCAGCAGTTTGAATCAAAACATGAAATTAATCTATCGAAAAAAGAATCGTGGTTAGTCGCTATTAAAGTGAATCTATATGCTGAAAAAATGAAGCAGCAACAATTGTTGTTTGCTCAAACAGGCGGTAATCATGCTGCTAGCTTATTTGACGAGCATGGAAAGCTAGTCTCGCTCCATGAAGACATTGGACGACATAATGCACTTGATAAACTACTTGGATATGTTGCTATCAATTGCCGTGAAAAGAATTTACGTGAATCGGTGATAGTATTAAGTAGTCGAATAAGTTTAGAAATGGTGCAAAAAACCTTGGTCGCTGGTATTCCCGTGTTGGTGGCAGTTGGTGGAGCATCTAGTTTAGCAATAGATGCAGCTAATCGATTCGGACTTACACTGATCGGCTTTGTCAGTGATAAAGGTTTTAATGTGTATGCAGGGCATCAACGACTTATTACCTAGCGTCAATGTTCTAGATTAAGCTCTTTCGGCCATGTATTGCGCGTAGTCGGGCACCTGCTTTTCATAAGGCTGCGAAAATAGTGGAGAAGATATTATGAAATCAGCGGTCGTGACATTGCAAGCAACAGGAATGTTCCAAACGGCCGCTAATCTTAGCAGTGCTTTAACGTCGGGGTCATGAGGTTGTGCTTCTAATGGGTCCCAGAAAAACACCATCAAATCAATCTTTTGCTCGGTAATCAAAGCACCAATTTGTTGATCACCGCCAAGTGGGCCACTGATCAACTTAGTTAAAGATAGCGTTGACGATTTTTCAAGTAATGTACCTGTAGTCCCTGTAGCGTAAAGATTATGATTTTTTAGCTTGTCCTGATGACTTGCACACCATTTTATGAGCGCTTGTTTCATATTGTCATGAGCAACTAAGGCGATTGATTTCTTCTGGGGGGCAACGATAGTCTTGTAATGCATAGCTGTTAGGTTCTCACTTGGAATGAAATTAGCTGTAACCTAAACATCCTAATGTTAAAAAAAGCTAAAAACTAGCGGAAAATCGGTGAAATAGCATATGAAATATGCCATGTAGACTTTCATCGCTTAGATAAAATTATAAGTTTAGACAATGTCAGGGTAGTGCTAAAGATATTCAAAACATGAAAACCTCTAGCACTCGATTTAACACTTACTTCGTTGAAAACTATTTGCTATTACTGTGCAATGCGATTTTATTGCCTTCTGAATCAAAAAGTACCGCACGAACACCATGCTCGCCCATTTCTAAACGTTCCTCAATGATCTCTACGTCAAAAGTTCTGGCGGCATTAACGGCCTCGTCAATACGACCATTCGCATTAAAATACACTAAAGGACCGTTAGCTGATGGTTTGCGATCTTCCATCACTGCCAGGCAGCCGGCAACATTTGTTTGTGCGTGAGGTAATAATCCAAATGCGCAATCGCCAAATTGCTCTTTAGTTACAGGTTCACCTAATATTGCGCTATAGAAATTAATCGCTCTGTCTAAGTCCACCACAGGAACGTCTACCCATACCACTTGATTGTCCATATTCTCTCCAAATTATTGTTATCTTTTCTTAAAATTTGAACACACTGTAGATTAATAACGCAAAAGGCTATTCGTATGAATATTTGGATGTAAGATCCGTTGAATTATCGCGTCATATAAGTGAATATAACCCATTGCCGCATAAACACAACAAGATAAAAACATTTCATGACCTTCAAAATTCTTCATACCTCCGACTGGCATTTAGGACAAAATTTTTATGGAAAAAATCGCATTAAGGAACATACTGAATTTTTAGATTGGCTAGTTGAACAGGTAGAGGTAAATCAAGTAAACGCTATCATAATCGCTGGTGATGTATTCGATACCGGTACACCGCCAAGTTATGCACGTGAAATGTATTACAATTTTATCGTTCGTATTCACCAGTTAGCGTGCCAACTTATCGTACTTGCGGGAAACCATGACTCGGTGTCAATGCTCGCCGAATCGAAAGGAATGGCGTCTCATTTGTCGTGTCATATCATTGCACAACCGCAAGAGAATATTCATGATCAGATTGTCAGGATCACTGACGAAGATGAACAGTTGTTGGGTGTCGTTTGTGCGGTGCCATTTCTACGTCCTAAAGACATACAACAAAGTAGATTTGGTCAGTCCGCTACAGAAAAACAACAAGATTTGCGTCAGCAGATAGCTGCGCATTATTTAGATATATATAATGCGGCAACTGAAATCGTAGGTGAGCATGCAGCGCCTATTATCGCGACTGGCCACTTAACCGCCGTTGGTGCTAAAACGTCAGAATCGGTAAGGGATATATATATTGGCACACTCGATGCTGTGCCAGCCAGTGATTTTCCTCCAGCAGATTACATCGCATTAGGTCATATTCATAGACCTCAAAAGGTCGCAAAAAGTGACCACATTCGGTACTGCGGTTCACCCATTCCACTGAGCTTTGATGAAGCGGCAACCCAGAAACAAGTGAATTTAGTGTGTTTTGAAGATGGTCAGTTGAGCGAGGTAAAACTACTCAAAATACCTTTGTTCCAGCCATTAGCAACGCTAAAAACAACAATGTCATCTTTGGTTTCAGATGCAGAATCTGCAATTGATGCGTACGGTGATGACTTTACAGAGCATTCAAGACTTTGGTTAGACATAGAAGTAACCACTGCGGATTATCTCAGTGATTTGGGCGCTAAAATCGAAGAATTAACCGAATCGTTGCCTGTGGAGGTGTTGCGTATTCGTCGCTCTAAATCGACGAGTGAACAGTCTTCAATTTATGAAGAAAAATTAACACTCGATGAGCTTTCTGTTGCTGAGGTTTTTGATGCAAAACTAGCTACTATCGACGTAAGTGATGAATCGCAAGCTGAGCGGCTAAAAACACTTTATATGCAAACGGTTGAGCAGGTTAAGACAGCGCCAGAAGACGAATTAGTGTCAACGCAATTGTCCGTTGAATTAGCGGAGGAAGCTCAATGAAGATCTTAGCACTTAGATTTGAGAACATTAACTCGCTAAAGGGGCACTGGCACATCGATTTTACTCAGCCACCGTTTGATCAAAATGGTGTGTTTGCTATTACTGGCCCAACTGGTGCTGGAAAAACAACGATTTTAGATGCGATATGTTTAGCGCTTTATCATCAAACGCCAAGGTTAACTATATCAGACAAGAATAATCAGTTAATGACGCGTTATACCGCACATTGTGTTGCAGAAGTCGAGTTTGAAGTAAGAGGCGTGGCTTACCGCGCATTTTGGAGCCAACGACGCGCTAAGAATGCGGTTGATGGTAAACTTCAAAAGGCAACGGCAGAACTGGCGTTAAAATCGGGCGAAATTATCGCGACTAAAGTTTCTCAAGTACGTAACAAAATAGCAGAAATTACGGGGTTGGACTTTGCTCGATTTACCCGTTCAATGATGTTGTCGCAAGGTCAATTTGCAGCATTTCTGAACGCGCCAGTTAATGAAAGGGCTGAACTGTTAGAAGAGTTAACAGGTAGTGAAATTTACGGTGAGATTTCTCAGCGCGTATTTGAGAATCACCGAGAAGCGACTGCCGCACTCAAAAATCTTGAGGCAAAACGTAGTGGAATAAGCTTGATGAGTGCCGAAGAGCTCTCATTACTGGTAACTACGCAAAAAACGCTTAATCAAGAAAAAAACCAATTAATACTAAAGGTTAGCTCGTTACGCGTAACTGAAAAGTGGCTGTCGGAGCGTCAAGCAATTGTTGACTCTCTTGAAAAACTCAGCGCAGACGAGTTAGTGATTAAAGATGAAATCCAACATGCACAACCTCAGCTAGAAAAGTTAGCGCTTAGCGAACCAGCTGAAAAACTACGCAATGTGTTTGATGCTAAAACAAAACTTAATGAACAAATTATTGCAGCAAAATCTCAAATAACGCAGTTAGATGAACAACAAGGGCAGATCAAAAAACAACTTACGTCGATAAATGAATCGCTCGAAAAATCTAAACATACATTAGATACTGAGACAGAGAAACAGCAAACCACAGAAGCCCTAATTGTTGAAAAAATTGCGCCACTTGATTCTGCAATTGACTATGACAATCAACAAATCGCTAAGTTGAACAATCAACTCAATGATTTACGTCAGCAACAAGGTAAAACCGAAAGTGAAGTTAAAACCAATGCTGAGCAAAAGGTTTTACTGCAAAAGCAACTTGATGAACTTCAAAAATATTTAGAAGACAATAGCCATCTTAGCGCTATTCAACAAAAGCTACCTTTATGGCAAAACAGAATTGTTGCTGTGATGAAGTTGCACCACGAGACATCGAGTCTTAATGAGGTTATTGGAAAATCTCAATCAACTATCCAGCAAGCGCAGCAACGCAATGTGCAATCATCTAAAAAGCTTACACAATTTGATTCAGAAATAGAGCAGATTACTGCGTCAAAGCAAAGTTTAGCGCAGCAATGTCAGTCAATATTGGCATCAGTAAATTGTGCGGATTACGAAGCATTGCTGGCAAAACAAACTAATATGCAACACGCTAATTCAATACTGGCGAATGTTAAACATTGCTTTGAGCAATATCAGCAACTTGCCACTGAACTAACACAAACAGCAGCACGTATTAACGAACTCGAACAGCAAAAATTGGTTGCGGACGAAGACCTTAAAAGACTACGCGGTGAGTTTAAGGGGTTGCAGCAAAGCAGAAACGACGTATCGACTATCCTTGAACAACAACGCACTATTGCTTCACTATCTGATCATCGCGCAAAGTTACAACCTGGGGACGAATGTCCGTTATGTGGATCAACAGAACACCCCGCAATTATGCAATACGGTACGTTGAATGCTAATGAGCATGAGCAGCGACTAGTCGTTCTTGATGCTGAATTACAAAAAATAGAGCAACAAGGAAAAGATGCCAGAGATCATGCAACGCAAATTTCGGCTCAACTGCAGCTTGCTCAGCAAACAATAGCAGAAAAACAACAAGCTAATTCCAACGTAGTTAACCAATGGAACGAGCTAATGGAGCAGCTAAACTGGCAATGTAATATATCTGATTATGAAGCGGTATCGAGCCAAATGGCTCAGAGCGAACAACTTTATAGTAACATCAGCCATGCATACGAACAGTGGTCAGCGATTTCGCGGACAATAAATGACGTTCAGGAAAATCTGTCAAACTTGATTCAGTCAAGAACTGAGTTGGCAGGCCAAATGGAGTTGAACAAACATGAAAGTGACAATGCACAGTGTGTGTTAAACGAAACACAAGCGCGCATTGTGAATCTAACAGCACAAATTGAGCAAGAGCAACAGGCGTTATCGACCGACTTTAACACCTATCAACTTCAATTCTCTAACGATATTTTTCAAAACGAACAACAGTTTACACAATTCATTGGGAATCTAGAACAGCAACAAGGTGACTATCTCAAACATATCGAATCGTTAGAATCGCTAAAAACACAAACGCTTGAACTTGAAAGACAATTTATTGTTTTGAGTGAGAAGAGTGCTAATCAAGAGTCTTTAATTAACAGTCAAACGGCAACACTTAATTCGTTGTTAGAACAAACGTCACAAAGAAAAGCCGAGCGTGCAGAGTTGTTTGGTGAAAAAGTTGTTGTTGAAGTACGTGAACAATTTAAACAATCGGTTGAACAAGTCAAAAGTCAATGGCAAGCGTACCAAGATAAACAAGTAGTGTGTTTACAGCAGAGCAAGGCGCTAGAAGGGCAACTGCAACAACAACAGCAATACATGCAGGCGATGACTGCTGAATATCAAACGATTACTGCACAATGGGAAAAATCACTATCAGAAAGTGATTTTAAAGATGAAGCAGCTTTTGCCAATGCCTTGATAACTAGCGAGGAAAGAAGTCAACTAGTCGTGCTAAAACAGTCGCTCGATGAAAAAACGTCGCAAGTAAAATCGTTGATACAAGAGTACAAAGCTAAATTGCAATCGTCAGATACCAACAAACCAGAGTCAATCACCGAGTTGAAAGAAATACCTACGCTGGCCGCTATTACGCAACAAATAGCTTCTGAAGAAAGTAGACTAAATGAGATGCAAGTAAAAGTAGGGCAACTCAATCAGCAAATTAGCAATCAATCTGAACTACAAGCACAAACGCAAAAGATTACACAACAAATCGACTTGCAGCGCGAACAATTAGCTGATCTGACATTACTCAATGGCTTGATTGGCTCGGCTGACGGCGCCAAATTCAGAAGATTTGCACAAGGATTGACGCTTGAGCACTTGATTGTTTTAGCCAACAGGCAGTTGCAAAATATTCAGTCCAGATATCAATTGCAACGCCAAAATAGCGAACAGCTCTTAATTGAGGTAGTTGATACTTGGCAGGCAGATGCGGTACGAGATACTAAAACACTCTCTGGTGGCGAAAGCTTTTTAGTTAGTCTGGCTCTAGCACTAGCATTATCTGATTTAGTCAGTAACAAAACGAGCATTGACTCGTTGTTTTTGGATGAAGGTTTTGGCACGCTCGACAATGAAACACTGGAAGTGGCTCTAAACGCGCTCGATAACCTTAACGCTCAAGGTAAGATGATTGGCGTAATTAGTCATATCGATACATTGAAAGAACGAATTACGACACAAATTGCCGTCAAAAAGCATAATGGCCTTGGTTATAGTCAACTTGATAGTCAGTTTAAGGCGGCCTAAACGGCCACACCATTAAGATTCACCAAAAAACACCGTATAGTATTTGTCATTAAAGTAGAATTTACCAATTGCAGAAGGAATGTATGGAAGAAGTAGTGATTGACATAGTAAGAGCGAGAGAAGAAAACGTGCATGAAATGTCGGTAGTCATTCAGGCAGCGTTAACTAAATTTATTTTACCTGAGTGCAGCGAGCAAGGTGCACAAAGGTTGCTAGGAGCTACATCACCGAGCGCAATTTTGTCGGAAATCCGTGATGGGACGGTGTACTTTCTCGCTAAATCAAATGATAAAATTGTCGGTGTAGTAGGCTTACGTTCTAATTGTCATCTTTATCATTTGTTTGTGTTACCAGATGTTCAAAAAGGTGGAATTGGTAAAAGCTTATGGCGCTTCGTGCACGATTTTGCAGTCAACGAGTTATGTGCAACGTGTATCACAGTAAATGCGTCGATGAATGCCGTAAAATTCTATCGGCAACTTGGGTTTGAGCCGGTGTCTGAATATCGCATAAGGCACGGAATCAAAGATATACCGATGAAATTTACTTTGTCTTAATTAATACCAGTAACTAAATGTCTATCAGAGCTTTTTAACTATGCTGTTTAACGGAATTCATCACGTTGCGATAATTTGCGGTGATTATGAAAAATCAAAGCAATTTTATACGGACATTCTACAATTGCCTATTATTGCTGAAAATTATCGCGCGGAACGTGACTCTTATAAGTTAGATTTGCAGCTACCAGATGGAAGCCAAATTGAGTTGTTCTCATTTCCAAACAGGCCTGAGCGTCCAAGTTATCCAGAAGCTAAAGGATTAAGGCATTTAGCATTTTCTGTTTCCAATATTGAAAGTGTCGTTTCTTATTTAATCGCCAACAACATTGATGTAGAGCCTATTCGAGTTGATGAGTTCACGGGAAAAAAATTTACCTTTTTTAGTGATCCCGATGATTTGCCAATAGAGATTTATGAAATTAATTAGTGGGCTTTAGTTATGATCCAAGGGTTAAATCATTTAACGTTAAGTGTTGCTGATTTAAGCGTTTCACTTGATTTTTATGTCAATGTGTTAGGTTTCACACCTATTTGTAAGTGGCGAACAGGTGCTTATTTGCAAGCAAATGGAATTTGGCTGTGTTTGTCCGTTGGTGTGGCAAAACCTAGCCAGGACTATTCTCATATCGCATTTACTGTGACACAAGATGAACTAGATGCTTACAGAAAGCAAATTGATAGATTTGATTTGCCATTATGGCAACAAAATACCAGCGAAGGTGATTCGCTATATCTGTTGGATCCAGATCAGCATAAACTAGAGTTACATGTTGGTGACTTATCAACACGATTGCAATCACTCAAAGAAAAACCGTATGAAGGCCTTGAGTGGTTTGATTGAAAAATTAGAGCGTGTCGATCGTATTTTTTATCAACTAGCCATTTAATAAGTAAATAATCCACTGATTTACAAAGCTAAATCAGCCGTTTTGGATCAAGTAACTTTTTCAATTCTTCGATATCAATATCCGTGTGTTCTACGGCAACGTCTAAGATATCTCGTTTCTCTACATAAGCAATTTTGGCAATCTCCGCGGCTTTTAGATACCCGATCACCGGATTTAGTGCCGTGACTAAAATGGGGTTTTTAGCTAAAGTTCGCGTAATGTTTTCATTGTTTACTGTAAAGCTCTTAATCGCCTTGTCTGCTAGTAATCTACTTGCGTTTGATAATAGCATTAAGCTGTTTATTAAGTTATTGGCAATCATAGGTAGCATGACGTTTAGTTCAAAATTACCTGATTGTCCTGCAACGGTGATTGCAGCGTCGTTTCCTATCACTTGAGCACAAACCATAGCAGTGGCTTCTGGAATGACCGGATTCACTTTACCGGGCATAATTGAAGAACCCGGCTGTAGCGCTTCAAGTGAGATTTCACTTAACCCAGCTAACGGGCCTGAGTTCATCCATCGTAAATCGTTGCTAATTTTCATCAAAGTTACTGACAGTGACTTGAGTTGCCCCGACAGAGAAACGGCAGTGTCTTGTGAGCTAATACGCGTAAACAGATTATCATCTGACGTAAATTTAATACCTGTGTATTGGCTCAATTCGAGGGCAAACTCATTCGCGAACGCAGGATGCGCATTTACCCCCGTGCCGACTGCTGTTCCTCCTTGTGCTAATGAATGCAGTGAAGGTTGTATATTTTCTAATAATGTAATTTGTTCTTCAATTTGATTAGCCCAGCAGATAAGCGTTTGCTCCAAACTAATAGGCATAGCATCCATGAGATGCGTACGACCTGTCTTAATAAAATCAGTTAAGCTTTTCGCTTTGCTTTTTGTTTCTTTTACTAAGTGCGCTAGCGCAGGTAATAATTCATGCGCTAACAATAGGGCGGCGCTTAAATGAATCGCGGTAGGAATCACGTCATTGCTACTTTGCCCATAGTTCACATGGTCATTAGGCGAAACGGTTTGCTTGGCATGTCTCGACGCTAAAGTTGCAATGACTTCATTTGCGTTCATATTAGAACTTGTCCCGGATCCCGTTTGAAATATGTCTACCGGAAAATGTGTCACGAGTTCGTTATCGTCGAGCAGTTCATTACATGCATTAATAATTGCGTTTGCTACGTCGTCTTCAAGCAGTTTGAGTTTATGGTTGGTATGGGCAGCGACCAGTTTGATTGTGACTAACGCCTCAATGAATGGCTTTGGTAATGGCCGAAAACTGATAGGGAAGTTATTCAGAGCGCGTTGCGTCTGCGCCCCGTATAGTGCATTTTCTGGTACTGCCAGTTTACCCATGCTGTCTCGCTCAATACGCATATTTTTCATAGAACGGCCTGTTATTAAGTGATGATCTATTTATATTGGTCTACTTTATTCCAACTTGCACACATGTACGCTACATAAAAAGACAATTCCTATGTTGAAAATTATCTAGATAGCGCGTAGTTTAAGGTTATGCATACTCTAAAATAACGTGTTAAAAGGAAGTACGGTGCGAGAGAAAACTCCCGGTGCTAAATTATCATTGTCGATAGGTGTTATCGTTGCATCATTGATTTTATCAGTAAGTTTGTACGCATCGATTGAAAGATTTAAACAGTTTGATCGGGTGGTTAGTGTAAAAGGCCTAGCTGAGCAAGAACATATCGCCGATATTGTGATTTGGCCGATTCAATTTGTTTCTGCAAGTAATGATCTGGAAGACTTGTATCTTCAAATGGAAAAGAATACTGATAAAATTCGCGCATATTTGCTGTTAAATGGCCTAACCGAAGAAGAACTTTCCCAATCGGCGCCTGCGATTAATGATCGTTCGGCACAGCAATACGGCTCAAATACCCGGAATGAGTATCGCTATACTGCACAGCAAACTGTTACCGTTTATTCCAAACGCATCGAAGAAGTACGTTCGTTAATGTCGTCTCTTTCGGTATTAGGAAAACAAGGGATCGTTTTTGTTGGAAATAGTTACCAGAGCCAGACGGAATTTCTGTTTGATCGTCTCAATGACATTAAACCAGGGATGATTGAAGAGGCAACTAAAAATGCTCGTGAAGTAGCCCAAAAGTTTGCACAAGATTCAAATAGTGAATTAGGAAAAATTAAGCGTGCCTCACAAGGGCAATTTAGCATTCGTGAGCGAGACAAAAACAACCCACACATAAAGAAAATTAGAGTAGTCACCACAGTAGAGTACTATTTATCTGACTAACCTTTTGCTAAAGGAGTAACAAAATGAAGTTAATAGGCAAATTAGATTCTCCATATGTAAGAAGAGTTGCTATTTCTTTGCAATATTTAGGGCTAACCTTTGAACATCACTCCTTATCGGTATTTCAAAATTATGCCGAATTTAAGCAATACAATCCGGTAGTAAAAGCACCAACCGTTGTATGTGAAGATGGTACTGTGCTAATGGATTCTTCCGTTATTTTAGATTATGCCGAGAACTTGGTTGCACCCAGACAACGATTAGTACCATGCGATGCAGAGCAACGTAGAAAAACGCTACATATAGTTGGGCTTGCGCTCGTGGCAAATGAAAAGAGTGTTCAAGTGTATTACGAGAAACACTTACGTGATGAAGAAAAACAAGACAAACGTTGGCTCTCGCGTGTTAGTGAACAAGCGAAAGAAACGTTCACCCTTCTTGAAAAAGCCATGAAACCTTTATGGCAGTCGGTAACTGAAGATAACATTGATCAAGCAGTAATCAGCACCGCTGTTGCTTGGTATTTCGCACGTGAAGTTATCCCTGAAGTTGTTGATGAAGAAAGATTTCCTTCACTTTCTCAACTTTCTCGCAAAGTTGAAGGCTACAGTGCATTCCAAGCAGCGTCATTTCACAATAGCTGCATGGTGTAAAGCACGGTAACATAGAATGTTTTATGTTGCTTGCTTACTTTTATCGCCGCTCATTGCTTTGCTGTCGGTTTATCTGCGACTCACTACGATTAAGTTGCCAGAAGCCAGCGGGGTGAGAGAGGGAATAATAGGAGATGGAGGTTCATTCAATATACTTTATCTTGGTGATTCAGCGGCAGCTGGCGTTGGGGTTGAACATCTCGATAACGCCTTGGTTGGCAAACTCAACCGTAAGTTATCAATAAAGTATAAGGTTCATTGGCATTTGATTGCTAACAATGGTGATAGAACCCAAGATGCCATTAACAAATTAGAAAATCTCAGCGCTTGTAAGCTAGATATTACGATTGTCTCTCTTGGCGTTAATGAAGTAACTAGCGGTTGTTCACTGACTAAATGGAGAAAGTCGACACACCAACTAATTAAACAACTACGTAACAAATTTGGCTGTTCAAATATTTTGTTAACCTGTGTGCCACCTATGGCATCCTTTCCTGCGTTGCATTGGCCACTGAATTGGCTGTTAGGATGGCGAGCAGAACAGTTGAATAAAGAATTAGCTCGAATTTGTAGTGAACACGCCTATATTCATTTTCTAACGCCGAGTTTTGATGATAATCGCAATGGTTTTGCGGTTGACGGTTTTCATCCTAACGAAGTTGGTTATGAAATATGGGCTCAGGCAGCTCTTGAAGTTATCAATAGCCTCTATACCTAAGCCCATGATGCAATTTAATCGTTGAGTGCTAGGTAAACATCAATAATATTGTCACAGGCATCAACGTCAGGATAAAGTGTTAAGCGCTCTATAACTAACGGAAAATCTTTTGGCATTTCGTCTGAATCGATCAGCCAATCTCGATATAGCGTATTAATAGAGTGAGGAAGCTGCGCTTCGCTTCCTTTATGTCTTAATCTGGCGTAGCGACCTGCAGGTAACGACGTCAGTTTCATACCTTCACTAATATTTGAAAACCCAGATGGAACTTGAGTGCATATACCTACGTTGAATTCCTCTGGAGGCACTTGACTTGGATCGTTTTCGAACAGGTTAAATGTTCTGTACCGGCTTGGTGTTAGTCCATTCGCTTTTCGCCACTGAATAAACGTGTTCAACGTTTCGTGCAGTGTTGAAGGGTGACCAACGTGTGACAAAACGGCTAAATCTATTTCATCAAGATAAACAATTTCTACTTGGGTGGTGTTAGAGTTATTTTTCATCGTGTTTTCCTTTTGATCTTGTCGACTAGACAACCATGGTTTACGTACGGGACTGTTACGATAATCACGCGGTGTCTGCTCATAAACACGTTTGAATGCACGGCTAAATGATTCACTATTGGCAAAGCCTGTAGCCAAACCAATGTCGGTTACAGAGAGTTCTGTACGAAATACTAATTGGTATGCTGCTTTGTTTAGCCTTTGTTCAATAATATGTTGACCAATGGTTTGCCCATTGACTGAATTAAATATTCGGTGCAAATGATACTTTGAACAATACACGGACTTCGCTATTTGTGCTAATGACAGATCATCGAATAAATTGTTGTCAATAAAGTTAATTGTTCGATGATAGATGTCGATATATTGTTGTTTCACTTTTTAATCCTAATTTCAAACGCTCACGTGCAATTATTATTAACAAGATTAAGAATTACCTGACTCAAATTGCTAAAAAGCCACATCAGTGGGAACTGTTGTGGCTTTTGATATTTTTTAAAGCAATTAAAAATTATTTAAGTAATTTAAAAATCTTCTTAGCAATGTCGGTATTGTCTTGACCGCCGATGAAAGCATCTTTACCCGCACCTAATGCGATAACTGGAACATCAATACCTGTATGGCCGCTTGATGTCCATCCAGTGTTTGTTAACTCATCGACAACCTTAGTTAATGCCTTGAAAATAGCTTCAGTTACGTTTGGCTTACGCTTCTTAGCTTGTTGTTCTGATGATAGCTGTTCATATTCCGCGACTGCTTTTAATGCGTTTGTTTTGGCTTCAGTGACGTTATCAACTGTTTCCTGCGTTATTTTAGTGTTTAACCACGTGCTTAAATGCTCTGACGTGATTTCTTGTTCGGTTAAAACTTTCGCCATTGCTTGTGTTGATTGATTCAGCGTTCGAAGCACTGTTGGATCCCATTTGTATTTGCCGTTAGCGGCAATGGTAAACCCGCCTGTGCTGTGGTCTGCGGTCAGTACTACTAGCGTATCAGGATGTTTTTGTACATATCCTTCTAAGTACTCAAGTGTTTTAGCTAAGTCGTCCATTTCAGCCATTGCAGAGCCAACGTCATTCGCGTGTCCCGCCCAGTCGACCTGACTGGCTTCGATTAACAAGAAATATCCATTATCATTGATAAGATATTCTGTTGCTGCTTTTGTCATTGTAGATAAACGGTGTTTGTCAGTATCATCTAATGACCAAGGCAAGCCAATAGGTGCGAATAGGCCAAGTACAGGTTGATTAGTCTTTATTGCGCTGAGCTGTTGATACGAATCAATATACTGAAAGCCTTGCGCTTTATATTCTTCAACTAAATTACGATCGTCTCGAATAAAATAAGATGTGCCACCACCCAATAACAAGTCGGTATTGATACCATTATCAATGTAACTGTCAGCAATTTGATTGTAGTTTCTGCGACTTTCGTTATGAGTTATATAAGAAGCGGGGGTCGCGTGGTTTACTTGCGAGGTAACTACGACACCTGTTTTCATTCCTTTAGCTTTTGCAGCGTGTAATACCGATTTTACTGGCTTTTTGTTTACATCGACACCAATAGCACCGTTGTAACTTTTAACACCACTCGCAAGCGCTGTAGCGCCTGCCGCAGAATCCGTTACATAGCCTGAAACTGGTGCAGGATAAGTGCTAGCACTACCTAGTAAATGTCGTTCAAATACTGTTTGTTCAACAATTTCCGTAGCAGGATCATCGTTGTAATAACGGTAGGCGGAAGTGTAGGCCGGTCCCATACCGTCAGCAACAATCATTATGATGTTTTTAACAGGTTGGTCTTCTACTGAAGTTGGTTGCGGTGTGCTTGTGTTCGCACATGCTGATAGCACGGCAAGACTTAAAATAGTCGGCAGTAACTTTTTCATTAAAATTCCTAATCTGCTTAATTTGTAATCTGTAAATCAACCCAAACCATTCTATGGTCGGAAGAAGCCTGTCTGTCTTTGATAAGACGGTATTCGTTACTATTTTCGTTCGGCCAATAAACGCCAGAATTTGTAACTTTCCAACCATATTTAGATGGCAATACGTAGTCTGCTCGCATTCCCCAATAGGCAGTATGATATTTCGCGTTTGGGTTGTCGGCTCTATTTTGAGCGCCGCCTTCACTTGATGGCATAGGATCAAAAACAAGTGGGTGATTGGTTAAACTGGCAATACCAGAATTAATGGCATCACCTTCAGTCGCAGAAGCATTTTGGTCGCCGAGAATAACGAACGTGCTGTTAGTTGCGAGACCACCACGCTTGGCGTTGTCATCATAAATATAGCCACTGCTTTGTTCTGAAATGTAGTCGTGCCAAAAGCGAATTTCGTCATGGTTTCGTTTACCGTTTCTATCTTCTGGCCCATCAAACACAGGTGGCGTTGGATGGCTCGCTAGCACGTGAATCGTTTTTCCATTGACTTCAATGGGCAGATCCCAATGTGATTTAGAAGACAGGCGTAATTGTTGCCAAACGCTTTCGCTATACCACGGCTTATTTGTGTCAGGATTCATTGGAACTAGCGCACCTGGCATGTCTTTCCACAGAAACTTTTGGAATGTACGAATAGCTTCAGTATTAATAGGGTATTTAGATAGCAATGCCATACCGAAGTGGCCTGGGAAATAGCCAAAACCGTGAGTGTCAGAAGGTTGAGTAATTTTGTCGTCACCCGTAGCATCAGTTGTTAATAATACCCCAGTATTTACAGGTGCCCGAAAACTATACGGATAAATACTCGCTGTTTGGTTGGCTTGTGCAACAGATAGATAGTTCTTAACAAAGTCTTGTAATGCGTTTTTATCGACATTGTCAAATTCATTTAATAGCAATATGTCTGGATTGACACGCTGTATAATTTCGGCAATGTTTTTAATCTGTTGGTGTTGGCTCGCTAATGCAAGAGAAAGTTCGTTGCCAGTTACTTTTGGCTGTTCGCCTTTCTTACGTTCAACGTAGTTTAGCGCTTCCATACTGACATTAAACGTAGCAACTCTAATTGTGTTTACTTCATTTGCATTAACTTGTGTCATAAATAATGCTGTGGCGACAGCCAATTTAACTTTGTTCATTTTACGTTAACTTACACCTAGACCGCGCAGAATGAAATCAGTAAGAAACTTTGTAACGTGCTCTACGTCTTCTTCTTCGTAATCTGCTCGGTTCATTATTGTGAGAATTTGAGTTTCAAAATCCGCGTAATGTTGAGTAGTTGACCATATTAAAAATATCAAGCTAATAGGGTCGACATCATTCATCTTGCCTTCGTCGGCCCAACGTTGAAAAATCTTTGCCTTTTCACGTACCCATTTTCTAAGGTATGTTCGCGCAAACTCCTTCAAATGCTGTGCACCTTGAATAATCTCCATCGCGTATATTTTGGACGCAGAGGGGTGCTCAAATGACATGCGTACTTTTGCAGCAATAAACTTTTCGATAGCTATTTTGGGGCCATCTTCGTAATGAATGTCACCAATGCCTTGATCCCACATATTAAGGGTTTGTTCTAGCACTGCGTGGTAGATGTTTTCTTTATTCTTGAAATAATAAAGGACGTTAGCTTTAGGCAATCCTGCTTTATCAGCAATAGATTGAACAGTTGCACCTTTATATCCTTGTAAAATAAATTCTTCCTGTGCAGCAGCAAGTATTTTTTCCTGACTTTTTATTCTAATTTGTCCCTGTTTACCGGACGATTTATTTTGTGTCATATTCATTATTGATATGGTCATTTTTATTTGCCGATACTTTTAACAATCTATACGCCATAAGTCATTAACTTATTTTATTAAGTTGTCGACCATTAGGTCAGATAATTGTGTTAAGCCTAATAATATTTTCCATGATATTAAGTAACAGCATAGCGCTATTTTATGACACATTCTAGACATATATATGAAATAAATAGGTGTTATACGGATGATAAAGGTGTTTATTCATATAACGCGGATAAATTTGCAGTTGCTGTAGTTTTGCGTATGCCTGGTAATGGCAACCTGCGCAACTAGTCTTTTTTGCGTGTGGTTCGTCAAAACCTTTATAACTCTATCTTCTGGAGATGCTAGAATTAAACCTGTCCATATGGTCGAATAATTAAGTGAAGGGTGCGGACGAAGTCCTTTGAACAAAAAATATTAATTTATTTCAAACAGCTGTTTTATAGTATTGAAATCTTTGTGGCTACTATTCTAAATAGGATTGTGACTTGAAAGTTGTCAGTTGTGTCAAAAATACACAATTAGATAAAACTTGTTTTTTTCTTCGTTGTAAAATATTGTAATCAAACTGTAAGAAAAGTCTGCTGTAATTTTACAGAAATTTGGCTTTAGAAAGCATAATTAGAATTTTTGAAAAATGCTGATTAATTGGTCAGTAATACAAAAACATATTATACATACACCAAGGAATAAAAAGATGAATACCCATCGCCTTTCACGCATCTCTGGTGCGGTAATATTTGCGCTAGGACTTTCTACCTCAGCTATGGCTGCTGACACGACAAGTTCAAGCATTCGTGGTAACGTGGTTGCTGAATCTGGAGAAATTGTTTCAGGCGCTACAATTACTGTTACTGATACACGTACAGGTAGTGTTAAAACATTTACTTCTAATGCTTCTGGTACATTTAGTGCCCGTGGTTTACAAGTTGGTGGTCCTTATACTATCGAAGTAAGAGATGCTAAGGGCACTAAAGTTTTGAATGATGTTTTCTTAACTTTGGGTGACACGCTAAACTTAAACTTAGCACTTGAAAGTGACCAAGTAGAAACCATTCAAGTTACAGGTCGTCGCATTCATGCAACATCTGGTGCAAACGGCCCAACAAATAACTTTGGTTTAGAAGACTTAGAAGCGGCACCAGCGATCAACCGTGACATCAAAGACTTAGTACGTATTGATCCACGTATTTATATTAATGAAAGTCGTGGTGACGGTATTCAATGTACTGGTGCTAGCCCGCGTTTTAATAGCTTTACAGTTGATGGTATCCGTACAAACGATAACTTTGGTTTAGGTACTAGTGGTTATCCAACAATTCGTATTCCTTTCTCTTACGATTCAATCTCACAGGTTAATGTTGAGCTTGCTCCATTCGACGTACAATACGGTGGTTTCACTGCATGTAATATCAATGCGGTAACTAAGTCTGGTAGCAATGAGTTTGAAGGTGGATTTTTCTACGACTACACTAATGATTCACTACGTGGTGACGAATTAGAAGGCGAAAAATTAGCAACGGGTGAATTCACTGAGAAACGTTACGGCTTCAATGTTGGTGGCGCGATCATTCAAGATAAGTTGTTCTTCTTTACATCATATGAAAAGCTAGAAGGTTCAGACTTATTTGACCGTGGTACAGCAGATTCAAATGCAGCGGTTAAAGTTGAAGGTTTAAGCCAAGCAGATTACGACGAAATTCTAGATATTTCTCGTAACGTATATGGTTATGAACCAGGTGATTTAATCACAAGCTTGCCAGTTGAAGATGAAAAAATCATGGCAAAACTTGATTGGATCATCAATGAAAGCCACCGTGCTGCTTTAGTTTACAACTATAACGAAGGTAACGCGATTCGTGAATCAGATGGTGACTCAAACGAATTTGAATTTTCAAATCACTACTATGATCAAGTAGCAGAATTTGAGTCGTTAGTTGGTTCTTGGTATGCAGACTGGACAGACGATTTTTCTACGGAAGTTCGAATTGGTATGGCTGACTTCGAACAGAACGTTACACCTCTAGCGGGTACTGATTTCGGTGAAGTTCAAATCAGAACACAAAACGATGGTGCACGTGCTACTGTTTACCTTGGTGCTGATGATTCACGTCATTCAAATCGACTAACTTACGACACAACAACTGCGAAAATTGCTGGTACTTATTTACTAGGTGACCATATTATTAGTGGTGGTTACGAATATGAAAAGTTAGATGTATTTAACTTATTCGTTCAACACACTGAAGGTGAGTTCCGCTTCGATTCAATCGAAGACTTCCGCAATGGTGAAGCTGCTCGTGTGTACTACTACAATGCGAACGGTACAAACAACCCGAATGATGCTGCTGCTAAATTTGGTTACGAAATCCACACAGCTTATATTCAAGACGAGTTCTTTAGCTACGAGCATGACTTAACAGTTACGTTCGGTTTACGTTACGACTGGTATAAGAGTGATGACTATCCAGTAGAAAACCCGCTAATTGAAGAGCTGTACGGTTTTTCTAACCGCCAAAACTTAGACGGTGAAGGTTTATTGCAACCGCGTTTAGGTATTAACTGGCAGCCTATGGAAGAATTAGAAGTTCGTGGTGGTATCGGCTTGTACTCAGGTGGTAACCCGAACGTATGGTTAGGTAACAACTACCAAAACAACGGTATTGTGTTAATCCAAACTCAAGAACGTGGCGTTAACTTATTTGAAACTGAAATGACTGGTGACGGTCGTCCAGTTTGGAACGTTCCGCAAAATCAATATGATGCTGTTGCAGCTGGCGATGGTAGCGCAGGCGGTATCAATATTCTTGATCCAAACTTTGAAGTGCCTTCAGAGTGGAAGTATGCAATCGGTGCAACGTACTACTTCGATAACGATTACACGTTAATGGCTGACTACTTATACACTAAGATGAAAAATGCTGCGGTTATTCGTGACATCACACGTGTAGATACAGGTGTTGACGCACCAGATGGTCGTCCAATTTACGACAGTGTTAATGGTCGTCGTCAAGATTTCATGTTAACTAATGTTAAAGGTGATTCAGGTCATCGTGAGTCATTCTCACTAGCATTGTCAAAATCTCATGACTTTGGTTTAGACTGGACATTAGCTTACGCTTACACAAATACTGAAGAAGTTAGCCCTATGACTAGCTCAGTAGCGTTTTCTAACTACTTGAACAACACAACTGATCCAGAAAACCCAGGTTTAGGTACGTCAAACTACGAAATTCCACATCGCTTTACATTGCGTTTAAGCTATACAGTCGAATTGTTTGATAACTTAAAGACACGTTTCTCTGTATTCGGTTCTGCGAACGAAGGTCGTCCATACAGCTACACGTTTGACGGTGGCTCAATGTTTGGTGATTCAGTTGGTTTCATTGACCGTCACTTATTATACATTCCTGACGGCGCTAACGATCCAAACGTAGTATACGGTCCAGACTTTGATCAAGACGCATTTTTCTCTTACTTAGAGTCTGAAGGTCTTACCAAGTTTGGCGGTAAAGCTATGCCGAGAAACAGCATTAACAGCGATTGGTGGACTAAGTTTGACATTAAGATTTCTCAAGAGCTACCAGCATTTGCTGAAGGACATCGTGCAAAAGCATTCTTCGTGATTGAAAACTTCGGTAACTTCTTGAACGACGATTGGGGTGTAATGTACGAAACAAGCTTCCCACGTGCACAAGAAATGGTTGATGCTTCTATCAATGAAAACGGTCAATACGTTTATGAAGAGTTCATCCAGCCTACAGGCCAAACGCGTGTAGCTGATGCATCACTTTGGGAAATGCGTTTCGGTATCCGTTACGATTTCTAATACAGGTTTGTTAAACGTTTATTCTTAACGTCAAATCAACCCAAAAAAGCCGCTTGATGCGGCTTTTTTTTATTTCTAAAAATACAATAAATTCAAATAGGTAGTTGGATTTTATGTAACATATTTCTAGATGAACATTTTTCTGTGATTTTCTAATTGTATTCTTAATATAGATAGGTAGAATAAAGTTAACCATATGGTCAGGTTTGGCTTTGGTATTAAAGGAACTTTTATGAACAATGAATTAGTAAAGCTTGCTAAACAGGCTTATAACAACGCTTATGCGCCCTATAGTCAGTTTCATGTAGGTGCAGCAGCGATAACTCAATCTGGAAAGATGGTGAGTGGCTGCAATGTAGAAAATGCCTCTTATGGTCTTACTGTTTGTGCAGAGCGAAACTGTATTGCCCAAGCGGTTATTGCAGGTGAAACAAAGTTCGAAACAATGGTGATTTATACCGAAGAAGAAAAGCTAACGCCTCCTTGTGGCGCTTGTCGTCAAGTAATCGTCGAATTTTTTGCTCAATCAGCCACGATAACCGCGACTAACCATTTGGGGGAATGTAAGCATTGGACAGTAGAAGCACTTTTACCCGACGCATTTACGCCTCACGACCTTTTAGATAACTAACAACAGGATGTACCATGTTTTTACCTCAAGAAATTATACGAAAAAAGCGTGATGGTGGTGCACTATCAGCTGAAGAAATCCAATTTTTTGCTAGCGGCTTAGTGTCTGGACAGTTTAACGATGCACAAGTCGGTTCTATGGCAATGGCCATATTCCAGCGTGGTATGTCAACTAATGAAATAGTTGAACTTACTAAAGCGATGAAATTGTCCGGTGATGTATTATCTTGGCCGGAGTTAGATGGGCCAATTATCGATAAACATTCAACCGGTGGTGTAGGCGACAAAGTAAGTTTTATGTTGGCAGCTATCGTTGGTGCATGTGGCGCTTACGTACCAATGATATCGGGCAGGGGACTAGGGCATACTGGTGGTACTTCCGATAAATTAGAAAGTATCGCGGGCTTTAATGTTCAACCGACTATTTCAGAGTTCAAACGAATTGTTAAAGACGTTGGTATGGCGATTATTTCGCAAACTGATAATTTGGCACCAGCTGACAAGCGTTTATATAGCATTCGCGACGTTACCGCGACAGTAGAGTCAATTCCACTAATAACTGCATCGATTTTGTCTAAGAAATTATCAGCGGGTCTAGACGCTTTAGTCATGGACGTTAAGGTTGGTAATGGCGCAATGATGAATAATGTTGCCGATGCTGAAGCGCTCGCAACCAGTATCGTAAATGTTGCGACAGGAGCTGGTGTACCAACTGAAGCCATTATAACTGACATGAATCAGGTGTTAGGTAGTACCGCAGGTAATGCATTGGAAATGGCGGAAACGGCTAAGTATTTATCGGGTGAATTACGCGAGCCAAGGCTTCATCAAGTTGTTGTAGCTTTAGCTTCTTCCATGCTAATTAATGCGATGTTAGTGAGAAGTCACGACGAAGCAATAGAAAAAATTAATCAAGTACTTAATTCAGGCGCTGCAGCAGAGTTGTTTAATAAGATGATTAACGCTTTGGGCGGGCCTTCTGATTTTGTTGAAGAGCCGTGGAAGACAATGCAAAAAGCGAATGTTGTCTCAGATGTTATCGCGACGAGCAACGGCTTAATTACCAGCATGGAAACTCGAGATATCGGCATGTCGGTCGTCGGGCTAAAAGGTGGTAGATTGGCGAATGGTGAAGCGATTGATCATAGTGTTGGTTTTGATCGAATTCTCCCAGTTGGTACGTTAGTCAACAAAGGCGATATTATTGCTCGTGTTCATGCGCGTTCTGAAGATGAAGCGCAAAGAGCGGCTGCGCAATATCAGCAATCAGTCACCATTGAAGAACAAATTCGGGAAATTCCGCCAGTAATCGTTAAAACGATTAAGTATCAGGGATAAAGCCGTACTTTTTACTCAGCGTGAACGGAAGTAAATTCCCGTTCATACTGAGTAGGAAGAACGACGAATCGAAGGCCGACTATAACCGCTCATCCTTAGTTTATCGAAGAGGCATTCACACTTCGACTGCTTCGCCCTCAGTGCGAACGTTAAGATATATTCCGTATGTTAGTTTAACTAAAGCGTACCAAATATCTTATCGCCTGCATCGCCTAATCCAGGCAAAATGTAACCTTTGTCATTGAGTTTATCATCAACTGCGCCAACGTATAAATTAACATCTGGATGTGCAGATACAATTTTATCGATACCTTCGGGGGCTGCTACCAAAAATACTGCCTTGATATTTTTACAGCCCGAAGATTTAAGTAAATCAATCGTAGCAAGCGCCGTGCCGCCAGTTGCTAACATAGGATCGATAATAATCGCAGTTCGCTTATCAATATTATTGACAACATTTTCGTAATAGCTTTCTGGCTCTAATGTTTCTTCGTTTCGTTTAAGGCCAACTACGCTAATCGACGCGCAAGGTAAAATATTCAATGCGCCGTCTAACATGCCAATGCCAGCTCTTAGTATTGGAACTAACGTAGGTTGTTTTTCTGCAAGTACAGGTGCATTGATTTTACCTGACCAACAAGTGATGTTTGTGGTTGTTAACGATAAGTCAGCTGTTGCTTCAACCATTAACAAACTAGCGATTTCATTGCTAAGCTCTCTAAAGCTCTTAACTGATATATCGTCTTGGCGTAATAACGTCGTTTTATGTTGAACGAGAGGGTGGGAACTGGCAAAAACGGTCATTGTTTTTCCTTTATAGAATTATTGTATTGAGCAATTGCTAAACGGGAATGACATTAAGAAGTTAAATTAGCAAAGATAAATGTTTATTCAAGTAGAAAGTGACAGTCTTAATTAGACTGTCACTAAATTGGTTGATTACGCTTCGAGAAGCTGTTGAGTTGGTTGTTCAATATGATCCCAAACTTGTTGTTTGAAATGCGCTCGGCATAACGATTCATATCTTTCGTTGCCGCCAATTTCAACTTGCTCACCACCTGTAGCAGCATTGCCATTCTCATCTACGCGAATAACGAAATTAGCTTTTCGTCCACAATGGCAAATCGTTTTTAACTCAACTAGTTTGTCAGCCCAAGCTAGCAGGGCAGCACTACCTTCGAAGGTTTCACCTAAAAAGTCAGTTCGAATACCGTACGCTAATACCGGAATATTGTAGTCATCAACTATATTCGTGAGTTGCTTTACTTGCGCTTCAGTAAGAAACTGACTTTCATCAATCAAAACACAATCTACACTCTGTGTTTGAAGAATGTCTGATATTTCTTTATCAATACAAGTTTGGCTGTCGAATAAGCGCGCATCTGCGTCAATGCCTAAACGAGATGATACTTTTCCGGCTGAAAAGCGATCATCAATAAGTGCCGTATAAAGCACCGTATTGAGACCGCGCTCTCGGTAGTTATATGATGACTGTAGTAAGTGAGTAGACTTGCCTGCATTCATCGTTGAGTAATAAAAATACAATTGTGCCATTGTTAACCCTTTAACTAATAGGCGTTGTTGTTATCAGGTGCAGAGCCGTGGCCAAGCTCGCTAAGCAAATTGCCTAGTAAGCTACTCGCGCCAAATCGGAAATGTTCTGCAGAGAGCCATTCTCTCCCTAAGATGTTGTCAACAAGCGAAATATATACTTGTGCATCATCTGAATTTCTAACGCCACCAGCAGGTTTGAAACCGATTTTCTGATTTTTGTTTTTAATGACATTCAGCATGATTTCAGCTGCCTCTGGGGTAGCGTTAACAGGCACTTTTCCGGTCGATGTTTTGACAAAATCAGCACCGGCATCGATAGCAATTTCACTGGCCAATTTAATTAATTCAGGGCTGGCTAATTCGCCTGATTCAACGATTACTTTAAGTAACACATCTTCACCACATGCCTGCTTGCATGCTTTTACCAGTGCAGCACCAGTGTCTTCGTCACCAGCCTTTAAAGCGGTATATGGAAAAACAACATCAACTTCATCTGCGCCGTATGCAACAGCGGCCTTTGTTTCAGCAACAGCAATATCAATATCACTATCGCCATGAGGGAAGTTTGTTACTGTAGCTATTTTAATTTCTGGCGTGCCTTGAGCGACCAGTTGTTTTTTGGCAATAGGAATAAATCTTGGGTAGATGCATATTGCTGCCGTTTTACCCGCAGGTGAATTGGCTTGTTTACAAAGCTCTATAATGTCTTCGTTAGTTTCGACATTGGTCAGGCTTGTTAAATCCATTAATGACAAAGCAATTTGTGCAATCTCTGTTGATTTGGACACTATTGTCTCCTTTATTCTTACTATAAGCTAATGAATACACCGGCTATGGCGGCGCTCATTAAGTTGGCTAGAGTGGCTGCTAACATCGCTTTCATACCCAACCGGGCTATGTCATGTCGACGACTTGGTGCCATAGAACCAATGCCCCCAAGCAAAATTGCAATGGATGACAGGTTAGCAAAACCGCAAAGAGCAAATGTAACGATTGCTTGTGTTACAGGGCTCAAAGAATCTTTTATTTCAACAAAGTTTACGTAGGCAAAGAATTCGTTTACGACGATTTTTTGACCAATGAAGCTTCCTGCATGAAGCATCTCTTCGTATGGAACACCGATGATAAAAGCGAAAGGCGCAAATACGTAGCCGAGTAACCATTCAATGGTAATGCCTTCAAAGCCAAGTAATGAGGCTGTTCCACCCACTAAAGTGTTAAGTAGGGCGATAATGGCGATAAATGCGAGTAACATCGCACCAACATTAACCGCAAGTTTTAGGCCTGAAGCTGCTCCGGCAGCCGCGGCATCAATAACATTGGTTGGCTTGTTATCTTCTTCAAAGTCAACAACTTCATTCTCAAAGCTCTGCTTTTCGGTTTCAGGCATAATGATCTTAGCCATCAAAAGACCACCAGGTGCTGCCATAAACGAAGCTGCAATTAGGTACTTAAGTTCAACACCCAGTCCGGCATATCCTGCCAAAATAGAACCGGCCACTGATGCTAAGCCACCTACCATGATTGCAAACAATTCAGATTGACTCATTTTTGCAATATAAGGTTTAACCACCAATGGCGCTTCTGTTTGCCCTACGAAAATGTTGGCAGTCGCTGACAAGGATTCAGGCTTGCTAGTTTTTAACAATTTTTGTAAACCACCACCAATAATCTTGATGACAACTTGCATAATGTTTAAATAGTAAAGAACAGCAATTAATGACGAAAAGAATATGATGACCGGAAGGACGCGCACAGCGAAAACGAATCCTACACCGTTTTCATACATGGCGTCGGTACCTAAGCCGCCAAACAAAAAGTTTATGCCGACTTTAGCGCTATCAATCACCTGCTGAACCCCATTTGTAATAGACGCGAGTACGTCTTTACCTGCAGGAACATAAAGAACAAAAGCGCCGAGTAATAATTGCAGCAAGAATGCAAAACCTACAGTACGCCAGTTAATCGCGGCTCTATTTTTTGATAAGCCATAAGCAACGGCTAACAGTACGCCGATACCAATTAATCCTCTTAGTGCACCTAGTTCCATGAAGTCCTCTTGTCGTTATAGTTATAATAAAAGTAATGCTGATTTATAAGGTTGTTATGGTTTATGTTTACGCGTTAACACCATTCATGAGTTGGCGAATTTTAGCTTTAATTAGTTCAATCGCCATGCGATTTTTGCCGCCTTTAGTAATAACAATATCAGCAAAGGCTTTTTCTGGTTCTATGTGTTGATAATACATAGGCCGCACAGTATTTATATATTGACTAGTAATTGATTCAACACTACGTCCACGCTCTAGGGTATCACGGTTGATTCGTCTTACCAGACAAATATCTAAGGGTGTATCCATATAAACTTTGATGTCAAATTGTTTACGTAATTCTGGATTACTAAATAGTAAGATACCCTCAACTAAGATTATTGGGGTAGGGTTGATGGTCTTTGTTTCTGATGTACGCGTATGTGTTTTATAGCAATATACGGGACATTCTACAGATTTATTGTTGACTAAATCTTGCAAATGCTTAGCCATAAGGTCATGCTCAAAGGCATCAGGGTGATCATAATTAGTTGCTAAGCGTTCTTCAAACGCTAAGTGATCTTGGCAACGATAATAAGAATCTTCTTTTATAATAGAGATCCCGTGTTCACCAAGTTCTGGTAATAATTCGTCGAAAATTGTCTCTGCAAAGAGCGTTTTTCCTGATGCTGATGCACCAGCAATAGCGATAATTGTTGGTTTAGTGTTTTGCAATGTACTTCAAGCCTTAACTCATTAAACTCTGTTACACATAAAAGGCAAGATTATGAACGAAATCGTTACATTCTCCTAAATAAAACAACAGGTTTAACTATACTTTGTCTTAAATTTAGTACGAAATAATTAATATTTGCACTAGGTTGTAAATGTGATTAGTGATAAATTAACATATCTTGACCAGATGGTCATGATATAAATTTGAAATAGGTTAAAAAAATGGCACGAGCAATAATTTTAGTTATCGATAGTTTTGGAATTGGACACGCACCTGATGCAAATAAGTTTGGCGATGAATCGGCAAACACGTTTGCTCATATTGCGCAGTATTATTTTGACAAAACTGGTAAGGAAATGGCTCTGCCAAATTTAGCTGCGTTAGGCCTAGTCAGAGCGTGTATAGAAGCAGGTAAAGAAACATTCCCTATGCATTGTGGCAAGCCTAGAAAAGGGGCATACGGTCACGCCGCTGAAATAAGCAGTGGTAAAGATACGCCGAGTGGTCACTGGGAAATGGCGGGTGTACCAGTGCTATTCGACTGGGGGTATTTTACCAATAAAACGAGTTGCTTCCCGGAAGAACTGATTAACAAGATAAATGAAGCAACAGGCTTTAACGGTATGTTAGGTAACCGCCATGCTTCGGGTACAGAAATTATTGCTTCTCTAGGTGAAGAACATATACGTACAGGGTTACCTATTTGTTACACATCTGCGGATAGTGTGTTTCAAATTGCAGCGCACGAGGAGCATTTTGGCTTAGATAATTTATATCATTATTGTGAAACAGTTAGAGGGTTACTCGACGACTATAATATAGGTCGAGTTATTGCCAGACCTTTTGTTGGCAATAATGCTGATGATTTTGAGCGTACAGGCAACCGCAGAGATTATTCTGTATTGCCACCCGCACCAACGATTCTTGATAAATTCACAGAAGATGGTGGCCACGTTATCAGCGTGGGCAAAATCGCTGATATTTTTGCGCATCAAGGAATTTCAGAGAAAACCAAAGCAACGGGTATAGACGCCTTAGTTGACGCAACTATCGAGCACATTAAAACAGCTCAGGACAAAAGTATTATCTTCACCAATTTGGTGAATTTCGACCAGGATTATGGCCATCGTCGTGACCCTATTGGTTACGCTGATGCATTACAAGAATTCGATAAACGACTACCTGAAATTTTTGCAGCGATGAATGATACTGACTTACTGTTCTTAACTGCTGACCATGGCTGTGATCCAACTTGGCCAGGCAGTGATCACACACGTGAATATGTTCCGATGCTTGCTTATCACCATAATATCGATTCAGTTAACTTAGGTGAAATGAATACGTTTGCTTGTTTAGGTCAAACTTTAGCCGAAATGTTCGATTTATCTCCGTTTGACTACGGTGTCAGCTTCTATAAGCAATTAAATTTCACGAAATAGAGCATTTTTCTCGTAAAAAGCTATAATAACGAGTGTTTTTTTAAACAATAAAGATAAAAAGAGTATAACAACTAGTCCTTGGGAGAGTACTAATGAAAAAGTTCGGGCGAAGCGTTCTTGCGTCTTGTGTGCAAGTAGCATTGTTGTCGTCTGCTGTTGGCTATAGTCAGGTCAGCTTTGCAGAAGAAGCTAATGAAGAGGTTAAAGGCCTTGAAGTTATTGAAGTAACAGCGCGTAAACGTGTTGAAAATGTGCAGGAAGTTCCTATTGCCGTTTCAGCATTACAAGGCGAAAAACTAGATGTATTGAGTGACGCTGCGATGGATATTCGCTTTTTGAACGCTCGTGTACCAAGTTTATCGGTTGAGTCTTCGTTTGGTCGTACTTTCCCTCGTTTCTATATGCGTGGTTTAGGTAACTCAGATTTCGATTTAAATGCTTCACAACCAGTTTCACTTGTGGTTGATGACATTGTTCAAGAAAACCCAATTCTGAAGGGTTTTCCCGTTTTTGATGTGGCTCGTGTAGAAGCGCTTAAAGGACCACAAGGTACCTTATTCGGCCGCAATACACCAGCAGGTTTGGTAAAGTTTGATACTGTTAAGCCAAGCCAAGTTTTTGAAGGATTCGCTTCTTTATCATATGGCAGCAAGGGTACATCTGACGTACGTGCAGCAGTTGGAGGCAGTATTACGGATGAAGTGTCATTTAGGGTATCTGGTTTACACCAAGATAGAGACAACTACATTGACAATAAAGCACCGGGCTTCGAACAAAACGATGTATTAGGTGGTTACACTGACAAAGCGGCTCGTATTCAGTTTTTATACGAAGATGGAGATGTGTACGCACTATTTAACTATCACGTGCGTGACTTAGACGGCAAACCTATTCCTTTCTACGCTAATGGAGCTAAAGCAGGGGCGACAGGTGAACTAGTTTCAGGTTTTGACAGTGACGTTGTTTATCATGATGCGGCTTCTCGTGCAACACAACAGGTTGAAGGAGAAGGTGCAAGCTTTAAACTAGAAATTGACCTAGATAACTATGTATTTACTTCAATCACTGGTTACGAAAGCGCTGAAATCTATTCACGTGCTGATGTAGATGGTGGTTATGGTTGTAATGGTTTTGCTTGTCCACCAGGTTTTGAGCCTTCAGGCCCAGGTATCATCAATATTTCTTCTGAAACCGCAGATGGTTTGCCAGATCACAGTCAGTTTACGCAAGAGTTCCGCTTAACAAGTAATTTCGACGGCGACTTCAACTACCAAGCTGGTGTGTTTTATTTTAAAGAAGACATGACCATCGAAAGTTTCGCATATGACACGTTGTTTGGTAATGGCGCAGAAAATGGCTATGTAGTACAGAAGCAAGATACTACAGCATGGGCGTTATTTGGTTCATTTGATTACCAGATGTCTGAAAAACTTCAAGTAACATTAGGCTTGCGCTATTCAGATGATGAGAAAGAATACAGCTCTGAGCGCTTCAAGAGTCCATTGGCTATATTTGGTGCACCTGATTCAGTTCGCGGTGAAGCAAACCCTAGCGATTCTCACGTAAGTTGGGATATCAGCGCGTCGTATAAGTATACTGACGACATTAATCTTTATGCGCGTATTGCAGACAGTTTCCGTGCACCAAGTATTCAAGGTCGTTCATTATTCGCATTTGACGATGGTATTTCAATTGCTGATAGCGAAACAATCCTTTCATTTGAAACAGGTGTAAAAAGCGATGTGTTAGATGGAATGGGTCGTATCAATGCGTCTGTATTCTACTTCACTATGGATGATCAGCAACTTACATCGGTAGGTGGTGTTGAAGGTAACGTTGCAAGCCTAGTAAACGCTGATGAAACAGTAGGTTATGGTTTTGAAGTTGATTCAGAATTTATGATTACTGATGAATTCTCTGTTACTGCGTCTGTTAGTTATAACAACACTGAAATCAAAGATGACAACTTATTCATCCCAGTGTGTGCATCTTGTACAATTTTAGATGAAGTTGTTAACCAAAAAGCGGCAATTAATGGCAATAGCCTACCACATGCTCCTGAGTGGATTTTCAACTTTACGGCAAGATACTCAAAAGAGATCGGTGAAGGTGAATTTTATGTTTACACTGATTGGTCATACCGTGATGAAATTAGCTTCTTCTTATATGAGTCTAAGGAATATACAGGAGACGCACTGTTAGAAGGTGGTTTACGTACAGGTTACACTTATTTCGCTGAAGAAAACACATACGAATTTGCAGTCTTTGTTCGTAACATTCTTGATGAACAACAATCTATTGGTGGCGTAGATTTTACTAACAATACTGTTATCGTAAATGAAGGCCGCTTTATTGGCGCTGAATTCAAAGTTGAATTCTAAAATGTGAATGATTTGCCATCGATCGCATGAATCGATGCGTGTATTTATGAAATGCCAGTCAGCTAATCACTGACTGGCATTTTTTTTGGGGTTGTTATTTGGAGCAAGTTTTTAACTGAGGAATTTTGAACAAAAAAAACTCCTGAATAAATCAGGAGTTTTTTATCTTCGTTTTGACCCGTTAAATATGTTAAACCGTTAGAATTTTTAACGTGTTTGTTGCACCAACAGTTTCCATTAAATCACCGTGGGTGAAAATTACTTTGTCGCCTTCTTTAAGGTTTGCGATCTTCGATACTTCCGCTAGTACAGTTTTTGACAAGTTGTCGTTATCGCATGTCGTAGAGTCAAACGCCACGGGATATACACCACGATAAATCGCTGTTTTATTCAATGTCTTTGCATGACGCGATAACGAATAAATAGGTAAACCTGAAGTAATGCGAGACATGATTTTGCTTGTATGACCAGATTCGGTTAATGCAATAATGGCTTTTACACCGTTTAGATGGTTCGCTGCATACATGGCGGATAGGGCAATAGTTTCAGACACTTCATTAAACATCATTTCTATACGATGCTTTGATGTAGTTACCAAGCGATGCTTTTCTGCACCCAAACATACCGCAGACATAGCTTTTACTGTTTCAACTGGATATTTACCTGCTGCAGTTTCTGCTGAAAGCATAACTGCATCGGTACCATCTAGCACAGCGTTTGATACATCCATTACCTCTGCACGAGTTGGCATTGGTTGTTCAATCATGGTTTCCATCATCTGGGTTGCAGTGATAACTGCACGGTTAAGTTGACGTGAACGCGCAATAATATGCTTTTGCTTACCAACCAGTTCTGCATCGCCAATTTCAACACCTAAATCACCACGAGCTACCATTACTACGTCTGACGCAAGGATTATGTCATCAAGTACTTTGTTGTCGTTTACGGCTTCCGCACGTTCAATTTTTGAAACTAAGCGAGCATCGCAACCTGCTTCTTGCGCCAGAAGGCGCGCTTCGCGCATATCCGAAGCATCGCGAGGAAAAGATACGGCAAGGAAATCAGCGTTCAGTTGAGCGGCAACCTTGATGTCTTCCTTATCTTTTTCTGTAAGTGCGGCAGCAGATAGCCCACCACCTTGACGATTTATACCTTTGTTATTTGATAAAGGTCCGCCAATAACAACTTCGGTGAATACTGAGGTATCTGTTGTATGCGTAACTTTTAGTTGTACTCGGCCATCATCAAGCAATAATATGTCATCAGCTGACACATCTTGTGGTAGAGCCTTGTAATCAATACCTACTTTTTCTTGGCAGCCTTCGCCTTTTGGCAATGTAGCATCTAATTCAAATTTATCACCAACAGCTAACTTAATAGGGCCGTCTTTGAATGTAGAAATGCGTATTTTCGGACCTTGTAAGTCACCTAATATACCGACATAAACACCTAATTCAGCAGCTAATTCACGTACTAGTTTTGCACGATTGATATGGTCTTCTGCAGAACCATGGGAAAAATTAAGCCTAACAACATTGACCCCAGCGGCTAATACTTGCTTTAGGGTTTCTCTATCTTCAGTTGCCGGACCTAAGGTGGCAACAATTTTCGTTCTTCTAGGCATTGTTATCCTTACTTATATAAGTGGTTTAATTTGTTTCTTAAGAATCAGCTAACGTTATTATTCTTTTCGTTCAAATCTTGAACTTCGTAAGCTGTCTTTTACTTTCTTGAGATTATCTCTAAATTTGGTTCCGCGTCTTAACGTGAATCCTGTAGCGAGAATATCAATGAGCGTTAATTGCGCTATGCGTGAAGACATTGGCATGTATAAATCTGTATCTTCAGCCACATCTACCGACAACACGATATTACATTCTTTCGCTAATGGAGTTCCTTGCGTTGTGATACCAATAACTGTGGCATCATTCTCTTTGGCTAAACTTGCGACTTCAACTAAGGACTTTGTTCTTCCCGTATGTGAAATGACAACAACTACATCACCTTGGCGGCTATTAATAGCACTCATTCGTTGCATTAATATGTCATCAAAATAAACCACTGGTACGTTGAAGCGAAAAAACTTATTTTGTGCGTCATGTGCAACAACGGCTGACGCACCTAATCCGAAAAACGAGATCTTGTTTGCTTGGGTTAGCAGGTCAACCGCTCGATTAATAGTAGTGCCATCTAGACTTTTTCGTGCTAGTTCTAAGTTTGCCATTGTAGATTCAAAAATCTTTGCTGTGTATTCATCAGCCGTGTCATTTTCATCTACATGTCGGTTTACATATGGTGTGCCGTTTGCGAGGCTTTGTGCCAAGTGTAATTTAAAATCAGGATAACCTTTGGTATCTAAACGACGACAAAAGCGGTTGACTGTTGGCTCACTTATATTAGCTTGCTTGGCCAATGCGGCGATACTAGCGTGAATGACCGTATTTGGAGAGGCTAAAATTACTTCTGCAACTTTTCTCTCTGACTTACTAAAAGTGTCTAATTCATTGGCTATTTTTTCTAATATGTTCATTACATTTTGGCCTTAGAAATACTATAGAGTGTAATAAATTTACTCACAAATAACGAAACAAATGAAAATTTATTTCATTTTTTCACCTAATATAAATCAAAATGGCAAAAACTTGCAAATGTTTAATAATTATATAAGTAGGTAATTGCTGCCAACGCATTGCACCAGTAGAATTTTGTTTCTGTAGTAAAATTACAAAAAGTGCTTTACTGGAGGCGATAATGACGATAAATTAACGGCTAAATGTAGTTTAGTTACAATGACACTACGATAGTCCGAACCAGAGAAGTTATTGAAATGAAAAAATCTGATTATCAGTCTGCTAGCGAAATCGTTATATTTGGTGCATTAGGCGATTTGTCCCGTAGAAAGTTACTTCCCGCTTTATATCAATTAGATCATGCAGGTTTACTTAATGAAGAGTGCCGTGTAGTCGGTGTAGCTCGCCACGAGATTGAACTTGCAGAGTTTGTTCAAACGATAGAGGAAAACATTAAGAACTTCGTAAAAGAAGAGATTAATGAAGAAACCCTTTCTCGTTTAAAATCCCGTTTAGTTTACCAGCAACTCGATTTTAAAGACATCGATTCTTATAGCCAGTTGGCAGAAACTCTTTCAAATGATGGTGCTCGTGTTTATTACTTCTCAACACCACCTGCAATATATGGCAATATATCGGACGGCTTAAATGCAGCTGGACTAATTGAACCTAATGACCGAGTAGTTATGGAAAAGCCAATTGGTCATAGTCTTGAATCTTCCAAAATCGTAAACGATCAAGTATCACGTCATTTTGAAGAAAATCAGATTTATCGTATCGATCATTACTTAGGCAAAGAAACGGTACTCAATTTGTTGGTGTTGCGATTCGCAAACTCTTTATTTACCACAAACTGGGACAGAAACTTTATTGATCACATTCAAATTACTGTCGCAGAGAGTGTAGGTATTGAAGGCCGTTGGGGTTTCTACGATGAAGCCGGCCAAATGCGCGATATGGTGCAAAACCACTTGCTACAAATCTTATCTTTGCTTGCCATGGAACCTCCTGCTGATTTAAGTGCTGACAGCATTCGAGATGAAAAGTTAAAAGTGCTTAAAGCGTTACTTCCTATCACCACTCAGAATGTCAAAGAAAAGACAGTAAGAGGTCAATACACGGAAGGTTTTCTTGGTGGGTCGCCTGTTCCAGGATATTTGGAAGAAGAGGGGGCTAACCCTGCCAGCAAGACTGAAACCTTTGTTGCAATTAAGGCCGAAATTGATAACTGGCGTTGGACTGGTGTACCGTTTTACTTGAGAACTGGTAAGCGCATGCCGGCCAAGCACAGTGAAATAGTTGTGCATTTTAAGCAACAGCCTCACAACATTTTTAAGGACAGTTATGCTGATTTACCAGCAAATAAACTGACAATTCGCCTTCAACCTGATGAAGGTGTCGAATTACAGATGATGAACAAAATTCCCGGAATTGCATCACAAATGCGCATTCATGAAAACAAGTTAGACTTGAGTTTTTCTGAAGCCTACAAGGATTCTCGGGTAATTGATGCTTACGAGCGATTAATGTTAGAAGTTATCAATGGTAACCAATCATTATTTGTTCGTCGTGACGAAGTTGAAGCCGCATGGGCTTGGGCTGATGGAATTATACAAGCATGGGAAGCAACATGTGAGCCACCTAAACCGTATGCAGCAGGTTCATGGGGGCCAGTATCTTCAATTTCGCTAATCGCTCGCGACGATAGACAATGGGTGGAATAGAGATGAATACACTTAACACCTTCGAAGATAGACAATCATTAGATCAAGCACTTGCGCAAACTGTTAGTGAATTACTACTAAATGCGGTAGGTGCAAAGGGCAAAGCAAGTATTGCTGTATCTGGCGGTTCAACTCCTAAAGGCTTTTTTGCTGCGCTTTCTGAGTTTGATTTACCATGGCAAGACATCACGATTACACTCGCTGACGAACGTTGGGTGAACATTGACAGTGACTCTAGCAATACTCGTCTAGTGTTTGAAAATCTCATTCAAAATAAAGCGGTAAATGCCAAGTTTTTTCACCTCAAACAGGGTGAGCTGTTAAATGAAGAAACATTGGCTGATTTAAACTTAGCGGCTGACTCTTCAATTTTGCCTTTTGATGTTGTCATTCTCGGCATGGGCGAAGATGGCCATACAGCGTCTTTGTTCCCATGTAGTGATCAAATTGAACTTTGCTTAGCAGATACTACTCCATCGCTAATCAAAGTAGAGCCAAAGACAGCGCCTCACCAACGTATTAGCTTCAGCTTTAATGCATTGAAGCAAAGTGAAAACGTGTTCCTGCATATTGTAGGCGCAGGCAAGAAGAACGTATTGGATGAAGCGTTAACAAGCACAAATGTATATGAAATGCCGATTCGAGCATTTCTTCAATCCCCAGCAGTGAACACACAAGTGTTTTGGGCGGAGTGAAAATGAATAAACGTATATTAGAAATAACTGAACGAATAATTGCACGTTCTAAAGACAGTCGAGCAAAATACCTCGAAAGAATAAATGCAGCAAAAGCAAAGACTGTGCATAGGGCTAATTTATCGTGTGGTAACCTAGCACATGGCTTTGCAGCTTGCGGTAAAGAAGAAAAGCAAATTTTAAGAGGCATCAACCATTCTGATATTGCAATAGTTTCAGCCTATAACGACATGTTATCAGCGCACCAACCATATGAAACGTATCCTGCAATTATTAAAGAAGCCGTAAAAGAGACTGGTGGTGTTGCTCAGTTTGCTGGTGGTGTACCAGCAATGTGTGATGGTGTCACGCAAGGACAACCGGGCATGGATTTAAGCTTGATGAGCCGTGATGTAATTGCGATGTCAACAGCAGTTGCGTTATCGCATAATATGTTCGATGGCGCGTTAATGCTTGGTATTTGCGATAAGATTGTACCCGGTTTGCTGATTGCAAGTATGACGTTTGGCCATTTGCCAACGGTGTTCGTTCCAGCAGGTCCAATGCCTTCAGGTATTCCTAACAAAGAAAAAGCACGTGTAAGACAGCAATTTGCCAAAGGCGAAATTGGCGAAGACCAATTACTCGAAGCTGAATCTGCGTCTTATCATAGTGCTGGTACATGTACATTTTACGGTACGGCAAACTCAAATCAATTGGTTGTTGAAGTTATGGGACTTCACTTGCCAGGTTCTTCATTTGTACCGCCAAATACGCCATTAAGAGAAGAGTTGACACGCGCTGCTGCAAGGCAGGTGACTCGTTTAACACAACAATCTGGCAATTATATGCCAGTTGGCCGTATGGTTGATGAACGCTCTATCGTTAACGCAATCGTTGCATTATTAGCGACAGGTGGCTCGACCAATTTAACAATGCACATTATCGCGTTTGCTAAAGCCGCTGGTATTATCATCGACTTCCAAGACTTCAATGATTTGTCTGATGCAGTGCCATTACTTACACGTATTTATCCAAATGGATCGGCGGATGTTAACCATTTCCATAATTCCGGCGGCATGGCGCTATTGTTTAAAGAACTATTGGCTGCGGGGCTATTGCACGAAGATGTTGAAACGATCTGCGGTCGAGGACTTTCGCGCTACACCAAAAAGCCAGAGCTTGATAACGGTAAGCTAGTTTGGGTTGATTCGGTAGACGTTTCTGGTGACCCAGAAGTTATTGCAACAGTGAGTAAACCATTTAAAGCTGATGGCGGCTTGAAAGTGCTAAAAGGAAATTTAGGAACTTCTGTAATTAAAACGTCTTCTTTGCGAGAAGGCAGTGCAGTAGTTAAAGCACCTGCAGTTGTATTTGAAGATCAACACGAATTAGAGGCAGCATTTAAAGCCGGTGAACTGGAAAAAGATTTTGTCGCTGTTGTAAGATTTCAAGGGCCCAAAGCTCGTGGAATGCCAGAGCTACATAAGCTAACGCCACCTCTAGGTGTGCTACAAGACAAAGGATTTAAAGTTGCATTAGTAACCGACGGACGAATGTCTGGTGCATCGGGCAAAGTTCCTGCAGCTATTCACTTGTGTCCTGAGGCACTTGATGGCGGTTTAATCGCTAAGATAGAAAATGGCGACATGATTTCATTGAATGCTGAAACAGGTGAACTATCACTGCTAGTATCTGATGAAGAGTTAGCTCAAAGAGAGCTAAGATTGTTTCAAGTTAACGGCCATCACCATGGTATGGGTAGAGAGATTTTTGGTTTCATGCGTAGAAACCTTAGCTCTGCAGATACGGGTGCTTGTTCTCTATTTGACAATACGGAAGCGTAGTTTGGCATGAATAACGTAGTAAACCTAGTTGCGGATATCGGCGGAACCAACTTACGCATCGGGCAAACACAGGCAGATGGCGAAACAGAGCACTTAGTTGTTTATCAATGTAATGACTATTCGTCGTTAGAGTGCATAGTAGCGGATTATATTGAAAAGTTTCAACTAGAAAACGCAAAGATAAATGCATGTTTTGCGATAGCTTGCCCCGTCGATAAAGATTTAATAAAGCTGACAAATTTACCTTGGCAGTTTTCTAAATCAGCGCTTAAAGCCAAATTTGGCTTTAACAAGCTGCTTTTAATCAATGACTATACGGCAATTGCACATGCCGTGCCGCACTTATCGGAACGTCAAAAAGTAAAAATTGGTGGTGGCGAGCCTGTCGAAAACTATCCAATTTCTATTTGTGGACCAGGTACTGGGCTTGGTGTAGCTAATGTGTTTCCGGTAAATGGACAATGGATAAGTGTTGGAGGAGAAGGAGGGCATGTTGATTTTGCCCCTATTGACGCACAAGAAATACAGATCCTCGAGCTGTTACTAGAGAAATACGAACATGTTTCTTACGAACAGTTACTTTCCGGATTAGGAATAGAGCAGATATATCAAGCAATTTGTCGAATTAACGGTGATGAGCCTAAATTTGATTCGGCAAAAGATATTACTGCAAAAGCACTCGCAAATGAATGTGACTACTGTTCGCAAACGCTTGCGCAATTTTGCAAAACACTCGGTAGTTTTGCCGGTAATTTATCACTGACCATGTCAAGCTTTGGTGGTGTATACATTGCGGGTGGGATCGTGCCACGTTTTATTGAATATTTGAAGAATAGTGATTTTAGAATTCGCTTTGAGCAAAAAGGGCGTTTTACCCGCTTTAATCAAGCGATTCCAACTTATGTCATTACGGAATCACAACCGGGCATATTGGGTGCTTCGGCCTATCTTCGCCAACATAATAAAGAGGAATCATGACGTTATCTCAAAATTGGCAAGTGTCGCCAAACGATTTGTTTGAAATGGGACCAATTGTTCCAGTTTTAGTAATTAAGAATGTTGAAGATGCGCTACCTATTGCTGAAGCGTTGTTGGCTGCTGACATCAAAGTGTTGGAAGTGACGCTAAGAACGCCTGCAGCAATAGATGTCATACGAAAAATTGCAGAAGCGTTACCAGAAGCCGTAGTAGGCGCGGGCACAGTGACTAATAGAGAGTTGTTGCAACAATCAGCAGACGCAGGTGCAAAGTTCGCTATAAGCCCAGGTTTGACTAAAGATCTTTTACAAGCGGGTAAAGAAGGAGATATCGCGCTAATTCCTGGTATTTCATCAATTTCTGAATTGATGGATGGCATTGATGCGGGTTACGACCACTTTAAATTCTTCCCTGCCGAAGCCTCAGGTGGTGTGAAAGCTATTCAATCAATTGGCGGGCCATTTCCTGACATTCGCTTTTGTCCTACAGGCGGGATCAACATAAATAACATCAATGATTATTTAGCGCTAAAGAACGTTGCATGCTGTGGTGGATCTTGGTTAGTGTCGGATGAAATCGTCAACAATAAAGATTGGGGTAAGATTACCCAACTAGCTAGAGAAGCATTAGCGCATGTGAAATTAGCAACGTCTACGCGAGTGTGAATCAGTAGATATGTAAGTTAATCACATATTGCAGTATAGAAAATGCGCACGTTGCGCATTTTTTTTAATTTTAATACTTTTGGTGAAATTACTTTCCAGTTTTGTAATGGCCTATAAAAAAAGCTACTCGAATGAGTAGCTTTGTAATTTAATTAGATATTAACGGATTGGTAATTCTAATTATGCTGATTTAAGAATACCTTCACTTTGGCTGTATTCACAGATATAGCTAACAAGATCTAGTACCTTGTTAGAATAGCCGATCTCATTGTCGTACCACGATACTACTTTGACGAATGTATCGGTCAGCGCAATACCAGCGCCGGCGTCAAATACTGACGTGCAGGTTTCACCAATAAAATCATTAGAAACTACTTCGTCTTCCGTATAGCCTAAGATGCCTTTTAACGGACCGTTAGCAGCCGACTTCATCGCTTGACAGATCTCTTCATATGTCGCTGGTTTTTCAAGATTTACCGTAAGGTCAACCACCGAGACATTTGGTGTTGGCACACGAAATGCCATACCTGTTAATTTACCATTGAGTTGTGGGATAACTTTGCCAACGGCTTTCGCAGCGCCTGTTGATGATGGAATAATGTTTTGCGCGGCACCTCTGCCACCTCGCCAATCTTTAGCAGAAGGACTATCTACTGTCTTCTGTGTAGCGGTAGTCGCATGAACTGTTGTCATTAGACCGTCTTTAATTCCCCAATTGTCGTTAAGTATTTTAGCTATTGGTGCAAGACAGTTAGTGGTGCATGAAGCATTCGATACGATGTCTTGTCCTTGGTAACTATTTTCATTTACGCCAACAACAAACATTGGGGTATCGTCTTTGGAAGGGGCAGACATGACAACTTTTTTGGCACCAGCTTCTATGTGTTTACGTGCCGCATCGTCAGTTAGGAATAAGCCGGTAGATTCAACGACTACGTCGACGTCAATTTCGTCCCATTTCAACGCTTCAGGGTTACGCTCAGCGGTTACGCGTATCTCTTTTCCGTTAACAATTAAGGAGTTTTCTCTTACTTCAACAGTACCTTGAAATCGACCATGCGTTGAATCGTACTTAAGCATATATGCCATATAGTCGATATCGATTAGGTCATTAATTCCAACAACCTCAATATCATTTCTTTCAGCTGCTGCTCTAAATACAAATCGACCTATACGTCCAAATCCGTTAATTCCAACTCTAATCGTCATAAATCACCCTATCAAAATTACATAATGTAGTAAAATTACACCATATTTGTGATATTACAAGTTTTAATTGTTATATATAGCGATAAATCATAATAAAAGAAATATTATTACGAGTCGGGTTGTGTGTTTATGCATATAATTCCTTTTTGGAGTAAATATAGATAACAGTTAGTAATAATGCAGTTTGCGTGATAGAATGCGCCACAATTTAAGACGAGTTCGACGTAACGGAAGAAATAAAATGACACAATCAAACGTGCAGTGCGACATTGGCTTTATTGGTTTGGGTGTAATGGGTAAGAATTTGGTGCTCAATTTAGCCGATAATGGATACTCCATCGCAGCTTTTGATCTGAATAAAGAAAAAGTAGATGATGCTATCGCGCAAGACCTTGCAGAAAATAAATCTGGTGAACCACGTGTTATCGGATGTTCTTCTTATACCGAACTCTTATCTAAGCTAAAAGCGCCACATCTAATCGTATTGTCTGTTCCTGCCGGAGAGCCTGTAGATCAGGTTTGTGCCAGTCTAATTGGTGCGGGCATTCAACCAGACGACATTGTCATTGATACTGGTAACAGCTTGTGGGTAGATACAGTAGCCAGAGAGAAAAAATATCAAAATCAATTTATTTTGTTCTCGTCTGCTGTTTCTGGTGGTGAAGTAGGTGCTAGATTCGGCCCAGCGTTAATGCCAAGTGGCTCTCCTTATGCTTGGACTCGTATCAAACCGATTTGGGAAGCCATTTCTGCGAAAGTAGACCCTACCACAGGCAAGCCTATTGAAAGAACAGAGCCTGGACAAGTAGTTAATCATGGTGAACCATGTGCTGCGTATATTGGTCCGTCTGGTGCTGGGCATTATGTTAAGATGGTACACAACGGAATTGAATATGCTGACATGCAAATAATTTGTGAGGCATATCATGTACTACGAGAAGGAGTTGGTCTTTCTGTAACAGAAATTGCCGACATATTTGAACAGTGGAATAGAGGCCCATTAGACAGCTACCTTATGGAGATTTCTGTCGAAGTATTACGTCATAACATTGATGCAAATGGCAGAGTCACACCTTTAGTTGACTTGATCTTAGATAAAGCTGGTCAAAAAGGTACGGGCTTATGGACAGCAATGAGTAGTTTAGAGCTTGGAACGCCAGCTCCTACAATTGCACAAGCAGTATATGCACGCTCAATTTCTTCGTTTAAGTCACTCCGTACAGAGGCGAGCCAGCAACTTAACGGCCCTGAAAAAATAGCATTGTCAGAAGCTGAAAAATCAACATTTATTGATTCTCTTCATGATGCGCTCTACTGTGCGAAAATTTGTGCTTATGCTCAAGGTTTCCAGTTGATGAAACTTGCTGAGAAAGAACATGGCTGGTCGTTGGATTTTGCGAGCATTGCTAAAATTTGGCGTGCTGGCTGCATTATTCGTGCGGTGTTCTTGCAATCAATCACTGAAGCGTTTGAGCGAAATGAAGCGCTAGAGAACTTATTACTTGATTCATTTTTCATTGAACAACTCAATGGTCATCAAATGAATTGGCGAAAAGCAGTTGCACAAATTACACTTATGGGTATCCCAGCAGGGGCTATTGCGTCGTCTCTTTCCTACTTTGATTCAATGCGAAGTGGCGTGTTACCTGCTAATTTACTGCAGGGTCAACGAGACTTTTTTGGCGCACATACTTTTGAACGCGTTGATAAAGCGGCAGGTAAAAAGTTTCACGTTGAATGGTCTCAATCGGATAGACCTTTGGTAGCAATCAACTAACCATTAACCGCATCACAAAGGAGCGAGCATGAAAGACGAAGACTACAAAGCAAAGTTGTCACCTGAAGCCTATCAAGTCTGTCGGTTCGCTGCTACCGAAAGGCCCTTTACTGGAATCTATAATGATCACTGGGAAAAAGGCGTTTATCATTGTGCCTGTTGTGAGCAGCCTTTGTTTAGCTCAGAAGCTAAGTTCAACTCCGGTTGTGGCTGGCCGAGTTATTATCAAAGTATCGGCAATCAGGTGTCTTACCGTGAAGATCATTCTCATGGGATGTCGCGCATTGAGATAACATGTGCGCATTGTGATTCTCACTTAGGTCATGTGTTTGACGATGGACCAGATCCAACAGGCAAAAGATACTGCGTTAATTCTTTAAGCTTACACTTTAAACAATCAGATTAACGCAGTTAGGTTTAGTACTTAGGTGCTTTGAACTGTCCTTCTTCAATCTTTTCCAATGTAGACGCTGCGACTTTATCTAGAAACGCTTGTTCTAGATTATGTTGCGTAATGAAATTTACTAATGTGTTCTCGGTGATGTCTGTATCTTCAGGATCATATAAAGCTAACATCTTTAACCAAATGTATGATTGTTTGGGTTCATTTTTGTCAGCATAAATCGAAGATAGCGACTTAAATATTTCGACGTTTATTTTAGCCTGCGGTTCGTATAGTTCTAACGCGTGAAAAAGTAAGCCTAAGGTTTTATCAGGATCTCTTTTTATGTAATAGGTTGCTAAGTCGAACAAAGACTCAGGGTTTTCCATCGCTTTTGTGCCTTCCAAAGCAAGAAATTTTTGTAGAGCCTCTTTGTCTAAGTAACGCGTCCAATGAAAATAAAGAAGGCGAGGGTGATCCATGTTTTTGGTTTCTTGCGATAGCTCCTCAATTTTTTCTTGAGCCTTCATCCAATTATTTATACGTTTTGTTTTTTTCTCTTTTAATTTTATGTGCTCAATTTTGGAAGCATGAGCCATACATTTACTGTAGCTTTCGTACGCGATTAGACGGTTAAATTTATTGAGTTCACTCGGCTTTTCTTTATCTGCCAAATTAGCTAAACCAACATCAATCCTTTCTTTCTTGCACCAAGAATCTTCTTCAAATTCATTGCAAATTTCAGGATGCATTTCGCACAACGTGGCAAAATTATTGCCACTATCACATCCTACACTTAAGGCGGCTAAGCCCAATAAAATAACTACAGTCACTTTCATCAATTTTGCCTAATTATAGTGAAATAATTTGTGTAACCAGTGGCGAAATATTTCATGTTGAATTACAATACGCGCGCATTTGGCTATTCGTGATTTATTTATATAATAAATCATAGCCTATCGTTCAATTGACTGAAATAAAAGGTTTACGTAATGACGTCTCATCTTGAGCAACAATATCAAACTAGCTGGCAAGAACGCCAAACTTTTGCGGAAAATATGCAGCCGATTATTGGCCAATTATTTAGAAACAAAGGAATTGAAATTTCTGTATATGGTCGTCCTTTAGTTAACGCTTCTGCGATCGACATTATTAAGGCTCACAAATCAGTTGCTTTGCATGAAGAAAGCAAGTTACGTTTACGTGAAAGCTTCCCATTTGTTGAAGCGTTAAGCAAAATGCCATTGGCTCCTGCACGTATTGATGTAGGTAAATTAGCGTATAGCTATTTATTTAAAGGCGCTGCGAATGGTCTTTCAATTGAACAATATTTAGAAAAAGAACTAACTGAAATCTCTAAGGGTGCTGAAGAGCAAGAGAGTAAAGATGTTGTTCTTTACGGCTTTGGCCGAATCGGTCGTTTACTTGCTCGTCTTTTAATTGAGCGTGCTGGTCCAAGTGCTAAATTAAACCTTCGTGCAATCGTTATTCGCCCAGGTAAAGATGGTGACTTAGCTAAGCGTGCAAGTTTATTACGTCGTGATTCAGTTCACGGTGCATTTAACGGCAGCATTACCATTGATGAAGAAAACAACGTTATCAAAGCAAATGGTGCGTTCATCAAAGTAATTTACGCTAAATCTCCTTCAGAAATCGATTACACAGAATATGGTATTAATGATGCGCTAGTGGTTGATAATACAGGTATCTGGAGTGATGAAGAAGGTCTTGGTCAGCATTTACAATCAAAAGGCGTAAGTAAAGTATTGTTAACTGCTCCAGCAAAAGGTGACATCAAAAACATCGTTTACGGTGTAAACCATGATATGATTTTGGATGAAGACAAAATCGTGTCTGCTGCAAGTTGTACAACAAACGCTATCACACCAGTTTTGAAAGCAGTTAACGATCGTTTCGGCATTAAAAATGGCCACGTAGAAACTGTTCATTCATATACCAATGACCAAAACCTAATTGATAACTACCACAAATCTCCTCGTCGTGGTCGTAGTGCGCCATTAAATATGGTTATTACATCAACAGGTGCAGCAAAAGCAGTAGCTAAAGCGTTACCTGAATTGAAAGGCTTATTAACAGGTAATGCGATTCGTGTTCCTACGCCAAACGTTTCAATGGCTATTATGAATTTGAACCTAAAAGAAGCGACTACAACTGACGGTTTAAATGACTACTTGCGTCAAATCGCATTAGACTCAGATTTACGTAACCAAGTTGACTATACTGCATCGACAGAAATCGTATCGACTGACTTAGTTGGTTCTCGTTATGCGGGTGTAGTTGATTCTCAAGCAACAATCGTAGACGAAGATCGTGCAGTACTTTATGTATGGTACGATAACGAATTCGGTTATAGCTGTCAGGTTGTACGTGTTATGCACGAAATGGCTAACATTAAAGTACCGACGTTGCCTGCTAAGTAATCTTGATAGATTAACTCAAAAATATATGAAAAGGTGCCTTTCGGCACCTTTTTTTGTTTCTGCATAGAAATTATACTAAAGTTTATATGTTACGCGCCGATAACCTTTTGAATAAAACGTTGTACTTTAGAGGAGTGTTTTATGTCGTTAACGATAAATAGCCATGATAGTGTGCAAACTAATACTGAAACGGCTCACGCAATTAAAACAGCTAAGCTTGCAAAGAATCAGCAAGAATTAGAAGGGGAAATGGCGCTTAACTTAATTCAATCGGCGACTAACGTACAAACTGTAAGTCCGCCAGTTGGCAATAGCGGACATAACATTAATATCACGGTTTAAAAGCGCCAAACGAATTAAATACAACGTGCGGGTTTTGGTAAGCCCGCATATTTTGTTGCCTGTTTGGCTGGCCCGTCGGTAAATAAGCGATATAAATAGCGACTGCTCGCTTTTTCCTCGCCAAATTCCGCTTTCATTGCTTTGGTTAATGCCCGAATAGCAGGGGAAGTGTTATACGTTAAATAAAACTGGCGAACAAATCTAATAACTTCCCAATGGGACTCAGTTAATTGCACGTTGTCGTTATTAGCAAGAACGGTTGCTACATCTTCATTCCATTCAAGATGGTCTACTAAATAACCATTCTTATCTAATGAAATTTTCTTGTTATTTACTTCAATATACATAAAGGACAGACTACCAAGTAATTGTGGACTGATATTTTGTGAATAGTTCAGTTAATGTGTCAAAGCTAATGGCGTCGATTCCATTAGGTAGTTTTATATTACGGGCTAGAATATGTGGTTCCACAACGCAAATTACACTGTTAGTGGATTCTAAGCATGTTGTTAGGTGCTGATGATTCAATAGATAACAGCCATCGTCTATAAGCACGATTTTGTCGTCTTCATTCAACATGGTCAGCATATTCTCAATCTGTTGGTTGCTAAAAGGTGATGTTCTTAGCAAATGTAAAATACTCATGTTAAAACCTCAGACATGTTTTGTGTTGGTGAATACTTTCTTTTAGTGCGGATTTACTAAGTACTTGCACGCCTTCAACATGAAATATTTCTGTTAACCCTCTGGCTTGCAAACTTTCTTCGCATACATAAAGATGTTCAATATCATAAAATTCAAATGCAGCGAATGTTTTGAATACATCTTTTACCTTCAACAATTCGGGATGTTGATTGGCAACTAATTGATAAACTCCATCACCAATAAAATATAGGTGTACGTCTTGTTCGTATGAGCCCATTATCATCGCAATATCAATCGAATCTTTAATCTCGGTACTACCAAATGGACCGCTAGTATTTATCAATGCTATTGATTCACTCATAGTTTGATAACCTTATCTGCCTGTGAGCTTAATTCTACCAACTGACCCAATCCAGAAACTTGAAAAGCAGGGGAGACGTGTTCAAAATCTTCTTGCTCAGTTTCTTCAATTAACCCGTGCTTTTCTGCTGCTGTGCTGCAAAGGTGCAATGGCACTGTGGTAGATTGTGTAAACATAATCCATTTACGCGTTGCTTGATATTCATCGTTTGGAATACACAGGTATTCACTCGCATTAAGCACACCTTCTTGATAAAAAAAGACGCCTAATAGCTCGTGATCTTGCGCAACAATCGAATTCGCAATATTTATTGCTGTGACTGTTTTAGGATCGGTTGGTTTAGTTGTTACCATTAAGGCAAATTTCATTGCGAAGTTCCAAATTTCAGTAATAAAAAAGCCCCTTAAAAAAGGGGCTTTTATTATAAATCATTTAGTTGCAGAAATTAATCATCACTGCCAAATGCGCCAAGTAAGTGAAGTAGGCTTGTGAAAATATTATAAATATTTAAATAAAGAGCCACTGTAGCGCGGATATAATTTGTTTCGCCACCATGAATGATACGGCTAGTATCAAATAAGATTAAACCAGACATAATCATAATGATCGCAGCGCTAATAGCCAAAGACACAGCAGGTACAGCGAAGAAAATGTTTGCAATTGCTGCGATTAACACAACAATTAGACCAACCATTAAAAAGCCACCCATGAACGAGAAATCTTTCTTAGACGTTAATGCATAACCTGATAATGCAAAGAATATCAGTGCTGTTCCACCTAAAGCTTGCATGATTAAAGAACCACCGCCAGGAAGACCTGCGTAATAGTTAAGCATTGGGCCTAAAGAAGCTCCCATTAAGCCAGTAAATGCAAATATCCATATAATGCCATTTGCTTTGTCTGCTTGCTTATGTACAACAAATAATAAACCAAAAGCGACTAGAGTCATTACTAACGCCGCTAAGTGAGATAAGCCCATTGCCATTGAAATACCAGCAGTGACTGCACTAAATGCTAATGTCATCGACAATAACATATAAGTGTTTTTCAAAACTTTATTGATTTCAATTGCAGAACTACGTGCCGCATTAAAACTCAAATTCGATTGCATAATCATTCCTCTAAGAACTTTAATTATATTTATTAGATAAGGTCACCTTATCAGAGTTCAAGTCATATTTTTATTACGATTTCGAAAATAAGCAAGAACTTTGACATATTATGACACGCACTTTTGAAAATTGCTATGTTGTTTTTTGTGACAACATGTTGAGAACTTCTTCTCTCCTAAAACAAGATGTAGCATGATCCATTACCATACCGCAGGCTTGCATATGTGCATAACATATTGTGGAGCCAACAAATTTAAAGCCACGTTTTTTAAGATCTTTGCTCCATGTATCTGATTCTGGCGATGTAGCAGGATAGTCAGACAATTCACTTATTTCATTAACAATGGTTTCGCCGTTAACGAATGACCACATATAATCACTAAACGAGCCAAACTCGTTTTGTATTTCTATAAATCGTTTTGCATTATTAATAGTGGCTGTAATTTTGGCGCGATTACGAATAATGCCTTCGTTCTGCATTAATCGTTCTACATCATCTTCTGTTAACGACGCTACTTTCTCAACATCGAATTGACAAAACGCTTCTCTATAATTATCTCTTCTTTTTAATATGGTGTACCAACTAAGGCCAGCTTGTGCTCCCTCTAAAGTAATAAATTCAAATAATTTTTTGTCATCATATACAGGCACTCCCCATTCTTCATCGTGGTAACGAACATAATCTGGCTTACTATTGTCTACCCAAGGGCACCGACATTTGTCTGTTTGATCCATTTATAAATTCCTTCAAATAGCTATACTGTGAAAATATACAGCATTAGGTTTATTCGTCAACTTATTGTGCTTAAATATGAACAAACCCAATAAGTATTTTTCGAAAATTGACGAAATAATTGAATAAATTGCTTTAATTTACTGCGAATTGCATATTTTTTTAGCAAACAGTCAATTTCGATTGAATTAATGCTTTACAACAGTTTTATGACACTTTAATATTCGCACCGTCTTAACGCAGTAGCGTTTTAGGTGAGATGGCTGAGTGGTCGAAAGCACCGGTCTTGAAAACCGGCAGGGGTTTGTAGCCCCTCTAGGGTTCAAATCCCTATCTCACCGCCATATTCTAGCCCCTTGCACAATGTGCGAGGGGCTAACTCTACAAGTTAAGATAACATACAAGTTTTAGGTGAGATGGCTGAGTGGTCGAAAGCACCGGTCTTGAAAACCGGCAGGGGTTTGTAGCCCCTCTAGGGTTCAAATCCCTATCTCACCGCCATATTGATACGAACGTGGGCACCTCATTTGAAGTGCCCATTTTTGTTTTGGAAATTGTTTCCATTAATTGAACTTTCCCTCCTTTAATCAGTGCTTTATCGCTAGTGACTTCTATTCTGTCAATAACGCACATTAGGTAAGACTTAACTAGTTCTGGATTGTTACTTTCAAAAATCGCTCGTTTAAATTGCTTTAAAAACAGCTCAACTTTACCCTCACCAAATTTAAAAATTGGTAGAGAAGATGAGCGTTTTAAAAAATGTATCTCCTCTTCAATTGATGATACTCGATTAGTTAATGTCTGAATGTGCTTTTTAAAATACGAATCAACTAGAGTCTTTTCTTCGCTGACACTTTCCCAAAGGACGTGTATCTTATCTTCAAATTTCTTCTTCTGCTTATAGAGTGTTAGCAGTTTTGACTCTATTGTTCTTTTTTTTGATTTTAAAGATATTTTTAATTCTTCAGTTTCTGTAGTTACTCTTTCTTTAGTCAGTAGTTGATTAGAGATGACATTAAGTACACTTTGTTCGATCTTTTCTTTACGGAGGTTGGGGGTAGAGCACTTATGGTTGCCAATTACTTTTTTGCATCTGCATGTGTAATATTCGTAGCGTCCACCTTTTCCTGTCATGATTGTCATGTTTGAGCCACAACCTTTGCATTTTAAAATGCCAGTTAACATTTTGTGAGATCGCTCTCCTTTAGCGCATACATTGCTTATACGGCGTGAAACTAGCCCTTTTTGAACTTTGTCATAAAGTTCTTTTGATATGATGGAAGGGAATTTAATGATTGTCTCTTCTTCTTCAGGGGTGTTTGGCGAACTTCGAAAAACGAAATCTCCATAATAAAGGGTATTTCTTAGTAAACGGTGAACATCATTCACGGCCCATTTACTATGCCGCTTAAACTTTGAGGCTTTATTTAGATGGTTCGCTATTTCCTTTACCCCCATTCCTTTGCCATGTTGCCCTTTATAACTAAGGTTAAATGTCTCTTTAACAATTTCAGATTCATCAGGGTTTACTACTAATGTTTTTCTAACTTTCCCGCCAACTTGTTGAATTACTTCTATAGCACTGTAGCCGAAAGGAACATTTCCTCCTGTGAAAAAGCCCTTTCTAGCTGTCTCTTTAAGGCGGTCTCGCACTGTTCTTGCATTCTGTTCGCTATGATGTTCATTTACTGAACCTATGATGTTTTTTAGAAGTTTGGCTAGACTTGCATCATCAGGCAACTGCTCTGTTACTGAATATACTTTGATACCTACTTTTTCTAATTCAAACTCTGTAGTAAGTCGCTTTATCTGATTTCGAGCAAATCTAGAAAAGTTATAAACGATAATTCCTTCAATCAGCCCCTTGTTCTGGATAGCATATTGAATCATATTATCGAAAACTAGCCTTTTACCTCTGAAACCTGAACAACCTTCATCGATAAATTCTTTAATCACTTTGTGTTCGTTTCGCTCTACCCAAGATTTAATGTCGCGTGTTTGTCCATCTATAGAGTCACCTTCTTCTACTTGTCTGTTAGAGCTAACCCTTATATAACTTATCAAATTCATGGTTTAATCCTCATCAAGGCCATTTTCATTGAAGTCATGACTTTCAATAATGTGCTTTATGTATTCAAGCTTTTCATTGGACAGGCTATTTGTGCCGCACTCTTTCTTTAAATGAACTTCAGCGATCAAGTCAGGGGCAACCTCTATCCTAATGATACGTTTTTTCATGACAGCATTGCAGGCGAGCTGCTGTTTCCTTTAATGCGCCATTAGTTCGTTAATTTTTGGAGGTACTAGATTATTTATCATATTCAATCTCCTGATATAGGTCCTCTACAGGAGGAGGGCGTCCTAAATTTTAGGCACAAAAAAAGTCGGAAAACGTCAAATTTTTTACGCACTCCACGACTTACATTATAGTTTAGACCACCAAGCGGAATTAGCACATCTAGATGATTAAAAAATTCTAAGTTGTTGTTTTGTTATTGATTATAATAATTTCTTTTTATTGTAGGAGTATAATTAGTTTCATACTTAGTGCCCATTAGTAGTTATTGCCATTTAGAATAAAAAATAGACTGAATTATGCACAATTAGGTTATTTATTACTCATGCATAATAGTGTAAAAAAGCACTATTAACGACAATTTATGACACAATAGTGTAAATAAGCACTATTGTGATTGACCGAAACTGATTAAATACTATTCGAGTTTAATGGTGGGGTCGGCAATTCCTGTAAATGTACCGTAACTAATTGAGGTAACATACAAAAAAAACGATAAAGTTTGATTTAGGACTGGTTGTACTAAGCTGAATCGTAGTACAGTTAAGCTCAAGAGGATTAAATCTAAGGGAAAAAAAGTAAGGAGACTAAATGGCCGTAACAGTCCCACCACATACAGCTATATCGTCCTGTAGTGGCTACATTTATCAAGGAAAGATTGCTTTAATGCATTGCTTAAAGCTCTTTGAGAATTTAGGTACACAAGCAAGGGAGTTTAGCCTTGAAATTGAAAGCCTAGATGATTTTGCTATAAAAAATGCAGATGGTAGTTACCGTTCAATGCATCAAGTTAAAGCAAAAAAAGATCAAAGGTTTGCAGCCTACCGTGCTGCTGTTGTGAAACAGCAAACAGATTCTTTAAATCACCCCGGAATTGGAGTCTATTTTCATGTTGCAGTAAACATTGAAGATATTGCTGATAATTTCGCCGACACTTTTAATCCTGTTCAGTTTTATAGTTACAGAGATGAACGGGGAGCTAACCATAGCTCATGTCAATTGGATTGCGTTGATAATTGGAACAATGAACAATTAAAAAGAACCTACCAAGCTCTAGGTCAACCAGATTTTAAACACACTGATGAAGAATATCTTAATAAAACAAGGCAACACCTAGAAGACCTTGTAATCAAACACATTATTTGTGTGCATCATAAAATAATTGAATGTAAAAAGCCTGGTGTAACAGATAGGCATATTGCTCAACTGTCTAGTATTCCCTTAAACATCTTTTTTGAAGCAATCACCGAGACTGATTTTAATAACGTGGATAGTGAAGACTATTTTCATGGTATTCTGATCAAAAAAGCGGGAGAGTATTTTCATGAATTTTGCTTGGAGCAAGTGGAGCTGGGAGAGTTTACAGAAGATGATGAAAAGCTCGATATATTAAATGGTTATCTCGCAATCATAAACACCCTAGATGTTAGTGAGTTAAAAAAGTTTGTACAGTCTATCATGCCTCATCGCGAAGCTTCTTTTAATACCATTCCTGATTTAATAGATAGTACATTTGATAGAGAAGATTTTAAAAATGGATTATTACAAGTTTTTAAAAATTTAATTTAATCACAAATCAATAGCCAAAGCTTGTCATTACCAATCTTTTATTGGAGCAAGGACAGCATTTTATACTACCCAACAGCAATAGACACACACAAAAGAAATGAGCGAATGTTGTGCCAAAAGATTGTCCAAACGTCTTTAAGTAGTGAAATAGACGTATTATACGAAGCTGGAAAGCTTGTTAATCAAGGAATAACAAATGAGTCTATTTTTGTCTCATCGGCAATAGGCTCGTTTCAGGAAAATGATGAGCAAGATCCCCATAGGCACAACAAAATTAACGAAGTAAAGAAAGTGTCTTTGATATCGCTGGATGACGCTATGGAAGAATTAAATGAATAATATTATTAGAGAAATTTTTGAGTTCTATGATTATCAGCCTATTGGCAGTGATTCAATTAATTTATATAAATCGACAAAAATGGAAGATTACTGGTTGTTGGTGCAAGGGACTCCAGAAGATTTTAACTACGAAAGCCAATCTGATCTATTAAGTAAATGTAAAGCTATATGTAATGACGCTAGTTTGGATAAGAATATTAACCTGCTTTGTTTATGGGGAGTAGACACCATTAACCCAAATGTTACAACTAGACTGCATCATCTTGAAGAGGATTTGTACTTTTTTAAAAAGCACGTTTTTTATTATACAAACGAGGAGTTTGAATCTTTTAAAGAGTATCTGAAAGCCAGTGATTTAGACCAGATTCTAACTAAAGATTTGATTGATTCTAGTGTTTTTACTGAGTACAAATTAAATCAAGGATTATGGCAATCGTTATTATATCGACTAGTGATAAAGTTAACATTTATGCCTGTTGTAAAAGGAACTGCTGGCGATCTTTCTGAGTTGTATGAAACACACAAAGAAAAAATTTCAAAACATCAAAAATTATCCTTGTTAGACGAATTAATTGATCAAATGAGTCAAGAAAAGCTACAGATGGAGCCAGAAGATTTAGTTAGCTATATCGAGCAGTCAATGGAAGGACAAAGTAATGTTTGAGTTAAAAAAGATAGAAGTAAAAAACTTTAAAATATTTAAAAACTTCTCTTTAGATATAAACTCCAAAAATCTATCTCTTCTAGATGGCCCAAATGGTTTCGGGAAAACCTCATTTTATGACGCTTTAGAGTTAGCATTTCTTGGTAAGGTTCAACGGTACATCGATATAGAGGATAAAACGGTTCACGGTAGGAGAAAAGAAAAAAAATTCCCGCTTATGTATAACCGTGCTGAGCCTCAAGAGGTATTGTCAGTTAAAATTACTGTTGAGATAGACTCTGGAGATGTTGTTACGTTAGAACGAACGGCTAATTGTTCAACTCTTATGCGCTTAAGAAGCATGGAAGACGCTATCTTCGAGTTTAGGGTTTTTAAAAATGATGAAGAAATACTTATAAGGGACGAATCAAAAGTCTTAACCAGATTGCTTGGTGATAGCTATAAACGGAACTACAGTCTATTTCATTACATTGAACAAGAAGAAAATACAGCACTTTTAAAAACTAAATCTACCGATAAACAAGAAAAAATTGACCATTTATTCGATGTTTCTGAGTATAGAGAGAAAATATACAAAATCGAAGCTATTCGGAGCACAATTCAACCATTACAAACCCCAAAAAAGAAAGAAGCTATAGAGTCTCTAAGGAAAGAAATTGTTGCCTTAGAAAAAGAGTTAACTTCGAAAGATATTGTAAAAACACCTTATGTCAGATTGGTAGAATGTTCGGAGCAGATTTGGGATAAAAGTGACATTGTTTTTAGTCCTGGAAGTTATACTGACTGGCTCGGCGACGAAGGTGACTTGAATAAACTTATTCAGTTAAAAGGAATTCAACAGCAATTATCTTCGCGTGAATACAATAATAAAATTAAACAAAAACTCTTTTACAAAGATAAAGTCGCTCAAATTCTTTTGCGATACGGAAAAAGTTTAGAAAACATTTCTGAATATAAGAGCCAAATAGACTTATATGAAGATGCCAAATTATATCTGGAAAGCATAAATAAAGGCGTACATTTTGTAATTGAAAACAACAAAATTCCTAGTGAATCTCTTGAAGTTTACCTGTCTCAAGCCTTTGACTTCAAAGAAATGAAGGCTAAAGCCAAGGATATAAGGGAGCAAATAGAGACTTCTGGAAAATTGAGTGCGAATCTCAACAAAGTATTATCAAGTAGAAATCAGTTTTTAGAAGATTATGAAAATCACTTAAACAATGAAAAAGAATCTGTTAGCGGTATTTGCCCAACTTGTGGTTTCGATTGGGAAGATAAAAAAACACTGTATGAGCACTTTGAAAATCAAAAGAAACTACTTGAGTCACTATTAGATAGTAACGGTCAATCGATTCAGTTAGCACTTAAGACTTTCGATCAATTATTCTTGAGCAAACTGAAGAGCAAGTGTAGTGAGATAATTGAAAATGAGGCTCTATCAATTGATTTTAAAAAGGGCATTTCTAAATTAACAGGTGCTCATATTGATAGGCTCAATAGTCTTAAGAAAGAATACAGTGAATCTAATATCGATCTGACTGATTACTATGCAAAGACCTTCAGCATGGAAGAAGCTTTGAAAATAGATGAGCTTAATAAAGAAATTGAAAGTAAATTTAAACCATTTGACAACGAATCAATAACGCCAGAGCTTGAAGACTTATTTAACGTTATATTTGAAAGCAGTTTACCCGAATTAGCGAAGGTAGAAGTAAATAGCATTAAGGATAAGATTGTATTTTTAAAATATAAATACGCAGAAGCTCAAATTAAAGATGTACAACTTAAAAAGCAAGATTTTGAAAAAGAAAAGTCTAAATATGATAATGCAAAACAACTATCGAATTCGCTTAAAAAGCTACTAGATTTATACAATGAAAACGTAAATCAATATATTAGTTCAATTAGTAAATCGATTGAAATCCTATTTCATATCTATTCTGGCCGCTTATTGCAAAACTTCCATAATGGTTTAGGGATTTTTATTGAAACTGACGGTAGGTCTGTGACATTTAAAGATACACCTGAGTCTAATCACGATGTAATTTTTTCGATGAGTTCAGGCCAACTTTCTTCTCTAGTGATAGCATTTACTATGGCCTTAAACCATAAATACGCTAAGAACAAACTATTACTTATCGATGATCCAGTACAGACAATGGATGAAATCAATGTTGCAGGTTTCATAGACTTGCTTAGACATCAATTTAATGACCGTCAGATATTTATTTCAACCCATGAAGATCATACATCTAGTTACTTTCGCTACAAATTCAAAAAGGCGGGATTAGAGCACAAACGAATCAACTTTAATGAGATGTCCAAAAAAGAGTTAGAAGAAAGCCTGAAGATAAATTGATTTTTTAACAATTAGTTTCTTCAAGAAGTCGAATATTTTAAAACCTGAAGATGTAAGTTTGTTCTTCAGGTTTTAAAAATTAAGCTTATGCAAGCGGAAGCGGGATAGCAATTTGCCAGTGCCCATATTCATCCCATTCGCTCCGCCATATTAGAGAAAGCCCGATTCGAAAGAATCGGGCTTTTTTGTTTTCGCAGAACCACAGCCTTCATTTGAGGTTTTAATGCTTATTCTGACGAACAAGATAAATGTGCCAAAGAATCATAGGTGTTAGGTTACTTAGCTTCTAATTCTCTCCACTCAAATACTACCTAAAAATATTGGTTTAATTTTAAACATATTGATGGTTAAATGAACCGTAAGCGTATCGTAAATAATCAACGCTAATAAAAATAAGTAAATAGGTGAGGGAAACTTGTATGGGAAATAAGAACAACAATGTGTTAATCGAAAACGAAAACCTTTTTAGAGCGGTAACTTGTGCACCATTTGGTGTTGCTTTTTCTTTTTTCGCTGTTAATGCAATGCAATCAACAGGACCTGTATTGTTAAAGGTGATATTCATATTGATGGCGCTGTATTTTTCACTTAGTGCTCTAGCATATGCCGCCTATTATACGAACGATCTTTTTCATGAAGAGAAGCGACACGAAATAAGCAATGTCAATTTATTCAAAACGCTGTTTTACGCACCAATCGCCATTTTGTTTGTGTTGGTAGCGTTAGATTCTGTAATGTCGAGTGGACATGTGTTTTTTAAAGTGTCGCTTGTGCTTTTAGCCTCGTACGCTACGCTCAAAGCATTAGCACATGCAGCATATTACACCAACGATTACCATGCGATAAAAGCCGTACATGCTAGCTAGACGTTAGGTTTCACCGAAATAGCGCTGACTTTGCTTGTTATCATTTTCATAGAATTCAATGCATAAGCGGCGCCTCATTATTCAAGCATATTCCTCCATTAGTAGAAGTAAACATCTAATGTATCTAACGTCATAAGACTGTAAATTATATGTTGTTGTTTGTGATTATTCTTTCCTTGTTATTGAGCATCTGTCGTTAAATGTTGTAGTATGGCGCGTTATAACAGCGCATATCAATTAAGTGATTAAGACTTAGATTAAAAAGCGTGTAACGATAGTTCAGTTTTATAATCTCGCGTTTAAATGTCTGTTTAGTTAGTAGTAAATCGCTTAAGTCGGCAACGCAATTCAGTTTTAAATAATTCAGCTATAGCGCAAAGCGAACGGTTGATAAAGGGGTCAATTATGGGAAGTGTAGTGTACGTATCTGGTACATTTGATTTGTTTCATCGCAATCATTTAAAGATGATTGAGTACGGTGCTGGCTTGGGCGATACGCTCATCGTGGGCGTTAGTACAGATGAACTAGTATGCTCATACAAGAATCCACCAACAATTCCATTCGAAGAACGTATTGCGATTATCAGTGCATTAAAATATCCCGATGTAGTTATTCCACAAAGATCATTAGAGCACACACAACGGGTAGAAGATTTAAACATCGATATCTTTGTGATCGGTGATGATTGGCGTGGTAAATACGATTATTTACGAGATTTGGGCGTTAAAGTATTTTACTTCCCATATGGTGCAGGTGTTAGTAGCACGAACTTAAAAAATAAGATTTATAATCAGTATAGCGATTTGGTTAAAAAATCAGATTCTCACGATCATCCAAAGCCAAAATCATGAAAACAATATTAATAACGGGCGGTGCAGGTGATTGGGCAACAAGTTTTGCCAATAAGTATGGTGAACAATTTGAGATTACTACCACTGATAGAAAGACACTAGACGTAACAAGTCCAGAGAGTGTCGCTAATTTCTTTGAAGGCAAGCGCTTTGACATTGTCATTAATAATGCTGGCTCGATTCATCCAAAAACAATCTTAGAAGCAGACGAAGCTAAATGGATTAACGATATAAATGTTAATTTAATTGGCACGTTTTTGGTGAGCAAGAAGGCGTTGGAGGCTAACAAAAAGACGATCATAATTAACATTTCGTCCACCGCAGGCTTTAATTCGTATGCGAATTGGTCCTCTTATTGTAGTGCTAAAGCGGGTGTTATTACCTTTTCAAAGTCAATTGCTCTAGATGGCTTCGAAGTTTATTGCCTTTGTCCTGGAGCGATAGATACAAAGTTCAGAGATGGACTTAACTTATCTAACGCTAACGCGATGCAATGTGACGATTTATCTAAATACGTAATTGACGTGTTAGATGGCCAATATTCGAGTGGTGACGTTTTGTTTATTCGCAAGAATGAATTCGTTCTAAACCCTACAAACATCTCTTAAATCAAAAAATCCGTCGGAATATCATTTCACGTTCTGGCGGAATTTTTCTTTCTATCCTTTCGTAATCATCGGTTACGTTTTGTTATTTCACCAAAATGTCATAAATCATCGATATCTTTAATAACGAAGATTAAAGTTTCGTTCTATTACTTAGTCAATGAGTAATAAACAAAAATTTTTAATGTTGAAGACAAAAATAATTTGCTTTCTTCTACGCTTATATATCGACATTATTCGCTTTGCCAGTAGGTTTAGCATTTTTTAAGGTGTGAACAGTGAGCATAGATACATATGATGATACAGACTTTGAACTTGAAAACGGTTTAATTGTAGATTCTGAAATTGAAGCGCTTGAAAGTTCTATGGGGTTTGGCAATCGGTCAGACACTAAAAAGACTGCAAGGCGAAAGTATCTTATCAAGAAGAAGTTAGAATTATTGGAAGAACAAAGAACGTTGAATAAACATCTTAATTCATTTTGTGATGATTGGGATTTTGTTTAAAGAAAACACTATTTATTAACTAAGTTTTATAGATGGTGGTTGGTTAACTTAAAGATAGTTAGAAAAATGAGTAAGCAAAAAAGATCATTTCATGATGATCTAGATACAATTGACAATGATTGGGAACATGATTCGTACGATGCAGATGAGTGTTCTGATGGTTTCAACAAGCATAATGGTAAGCGTAATAAACGAAGTTTTGACCATAAAACACAACGAAAAATTGCTGCCAGAGAAGCTAGGCGTTCTAATAAATGGTCTGACGACTATGCCTATTAATTGAATTACACTAATATTAGTGCGTGTTGACCTTTCCACTGAAAAAGTACTGCAAAGTTCAATACGCGCTAGCTATAAAAATCACCAGAGGGTTAACTAGCATACTCTCTGGTTTTCTGTTTTCTTTTGTCCATGGAATGCTGTCATAGAAATTTTATATATAGATATAGCCCCATATAAATGGCTTTCTGTACTAACATCGTTAGTTTGCGGAACGTTAATAGGTTTAGAGCGACAAATTAGAGGTAAACCTGTAGGAATAAGAACGTCATCTCTTATTGTGTTGGGTACCTATATATTCATCGCAACTGCCGATAGTGTCGTTACGCCTTCAACAATTTCTGATCCTTCTCGAATTATCGGACAGGTCATCACTGGTGTAGGTTTTTTAGGTGCAGGTGTTATGCTTGCCAAAGATGGTGCTGTAGTTGGGGTAACTTCAGCCGCTAGTATCTGGGTGTTGGCTGCGATAGGCGTTATTATTTCTAAAGAAACGTATTTAGCTGCGATATCTTTATCACTTGTGGTTGTTTTTATCTTAGTTGGTGTTGATTTACTTGAAAACTACTCTCAACTATTTACTAAAGGCGTTCACAATAAATATCAACGCTGGAAAGAAAAACCAGTTCGCTTTAAACGCCGAGATAAATAATCTATAAAAAAAATGGCACTATATCTTAGTGCCATTTTCTCAATAATGCCGTTAATGTCTACAGTTATGATTGAAGAACTGAAGCGATAAATACGCTCAATACGACAAATAGCACAACGCACACATCAACATATTGAAACTGAAATTTCTTCACGCAATTAGCTCATAAAAACTCAACTAGCTAGAGTTTCCATTAGCTAGTGCTTAGCGTCAAATGTAATATTTTTGTCTTTATCATAGAAAATTTTTATCGAATCATCGTGGTTTTTTCCGCCTGTATATAACTCGATAAAGCAATGTAATTGTAATAATTTATTAACATTGAATGGATTGTCGTTCACTTATCGTACGATTGGTATATGCTTAAGTTATAGATGTTGTCTGTAGAGGAATCGATTATGCGCTTGTTTGGAATATTGTGTTTTACCTTATTTGTTTCGCTAGTCATCAGTGGTTGTCAATCTACAGCTAAATCCGTAAAGCAACCAACTAATTTCTTGCACGATACTGAGGTCTTTGCCGATGAAAGTTTTGAAGGCTATCGTTCAGTTGAAATTGAAACTATGGAACAGGTTTTTTCACTTAGTGATGAAATGCGTGAGTTAGTGACTCTTCGTTTATTATCGGAACGAGATCACTTTAAGAGGGCAGAAAAACTACTTAAAATTCTCTTTTTCGAAAAAGAAAATGAAATTGACTACAGGTATGGTGCTAACTTAACTGCTCAGGAAGCATTTGAAAACAAACAAGCTAATTGTATGTCTTTGACAATCATGGCATATGCACTTGCTGATGCTGCTGGCTTAAAAGCTAGCTTCCAAGACGTAGACGTACCTGAATACTGGATAAGAAATGGCACATACAGTATGTTAACCGGTCATGTAAATATTTCTATCAAGAAACAAAGAGAAGCAAATGTTGCGGTGGTTTGGGGTAACGAGACAATAGAAATAGACTTTGATCCGCTTGTTGCCAAACGCTCATTTCCTAAGCAAAAGATTTCAAAAAATACTGTGCTCGCCATGTTTTACAATAATAAAGGTGCACAATATCTAGTAGATGACGATCTAACTACTGCATACGCATACTTTAAAGCATCGATTGAAACAGATCCGTTTTTCGAGGCTGCGTGGGGAAACTTAGGGATTTTATATCGCAAATCGAGCATGTACGAACATTCTGAACGAGCATATAAGCATGCTACAGATATCGATGGAAACAATTTAACCGCATTAACAAATTATGCCTTGCTGCTAAGAGCGTTAGGCAAGATTGATAAAGCTGAATTAATTGAAAAAAACATACACCAGCAAAGGCTCTCAAATCCATACTATCACGCTATGCTGGCTGACGAAGCGCATTATGCGGGCGATTATAGAAAAGCTATTAGTTATTATCGAAAAGCAATAAAGCTTGATAGCAAAGCCCACGAATTCTATTTTGGCTTAGCAAAAGTTTATTATGACCTAAACGAACTTGCATCGGCTAAGGCACAGTTAAAAAGAGCAATACGCTTGAGTAAAAAGTCATCAATCCATAGGAAATACGAAGCAAAATTAGCGGTGCTCAATGCATATAACAGGTGATAAACTTAAAAAATGGATGTTAAAGTTAGCACCGATAGTGATGCTTTGTGCTTGTACATCGCAGCAAAACCAACCGTTGCAAAGCTCTCATTCGAGTGAATTTCCAGAATTGCTCAAACACTTTAAAACGTTGTCTTCTACAGACCTACAAGGTCGTAAAACGCAAACCATTGGTAGTGTAAGAACACAGCAGTACTTGATGTCAGCGCTTTCTAAGGCAAATATTTTGCCATTCAATGGTAGTTATCAACATAAATTTTCGTTTGACAAGTTTTCAGAAACGGTTACAGGTATTAATATTATTGGCTTTATTCCTTGCAGCATATCTATTTGCGAACATAACATCATATTATCGGCTCATTATGATCACTTAGGTCAACCAACAAATTCGCGTACATACTATGGCGCTGATGACAACGCGTCAGGAACCGCTGCGTTACTTTCAATAGCAGAACGGTTATCAGTAGAGCCTCTTCATTATAATGTTCTTGTGTTATTTACAGATGCTGAAGAAATGAATTTAAAAGGAGCAAAATCATTCATTTCATCTAATCCTATGACTATAGACAACGCGCTTATAAACATAAATATGGATATGCTTGCAGGTGCTGAGGATACAAAGACGTTACACTATATTTCACGTGGCATCGAAGCACTATTAGGTGATAAACGAAAAGAATTGACGCAGTTAATTAGGCAGCAGCCTATCAAAGTAGAAAAAAACTTTAGGGGAGAGGCTAGCGGTAGTCGTCTTTCAAAGAGAATGTGGATAGAGGCTAGTGATCATGGAGCGTTTAATCGCAAGAACATACCTTTTATTTATTTTGGTGTCGGCATCCACAAAAACTATCATACCGTTAATGATACTTACGAGAATGCAAACAAGATTATGCTTATTGGAGCTACTAAGACTGTGTATGACGTCATTAAATTTATGGATAACGAAATAATACGTACAAACAGGTAACGTTTTCTTGTCCAAATGGTTATAATTACACAACCCTTGTAATTAATTAAGATGGAAAGCAGAAATGCAAAAGCGTTATATAACTGCTCAAGAATTGCTAGAAGATTCTTTTCGCGTAGCAGCCAAAGTTTATGAAGATGGCTTTAGACCAGAATTTATTGTAGGTATTTGGCGTGGTGGTGCTCCAATTGGTATCGCAGTGCAAGAGTTTTTCGATTTCAAGAAAGTAGAAACAGATCATATTGCTGTGCGTACGTCTTCTTACTACGGTATAAATCAGCAAAGTAAAGAAATTAAAGTGCATGGTTTGCACTATATTATCGAGAATGCTAATGCCAGTGATAGCTTGTTAATTGTCGATGACGTATTTGATTCTGGTCGTAGTATTGATGCATTAATTAAGCAATTAAAAGTATTAATGCGAAACAACATGCCTAACGATGTTCGCGTGGCATGTCCTTGGTACAAACCAAAAAATAGTAAAGTTGATATTAAGCCTGACTATTATGTTCATGAATCAGAAGAGTGGCTAGTATTCCCTCACGAATTGTCTGGCTTAACTGCCGAAGAGATAGAGCAGGGTAAAACAGACCTCACAAATATCAAAGACTTGTTTGTTTAATTTATAAAAGCGTAACATTTAGTTGTTACGCTTTTTTATTTGAAGTTGTACATATAATGAAAAAAATAATCGCTTGTGCAGCAATTTGCCTTTCAAATGTTTTATTTGCAAAACCTATTACCGTATTAGTTTCAATAGATGGTTTCGCTAATTTTTATTTGGAAAATCATCAGGTGCCTTTTATTCAAAAACTAGTACAGAGTGGCGCAAGCGCAGAGGCAGTCTACCCGGTTTATCCATCTAAGACCTTTCCAAATCATATCTCCATCGTAACCGGCGTTTATCCAAGTAGACATGGAATTATTCATAATAAGTTTTTTCATCGTGACATTGGCAAGTTATATAAACTAGGCGCCGGTAAACAGGATAGAAGATGGTTAACTGCCAAACCCATATGGACATTAGCAGAAGAACAGGGGAAAAACGCCTATCTTTATTTTTGGCCCGAGTCAGAAGCAATTTCATATGATCAGAAAGTTACCCATGTTGAACCATATGATCATGGCCGCAAAAACGAAACGCGCGTCTCAAAAGTACTTGAGTGGATTTGCAGTGCAGAGGATGAATCGCCAGACTTTATTTCTTTGTATTTTAGTACGGTTGATAGTGCAGCACATGATTATGGTCAAGAATCGTTAGAACTAACTAATGCTTTGACTAACGTAGACAATTTACTAAAGAAACTTATAAATACTAGCCAAAAGTGCAAACCGGACGGTGTAAATTTTGTTATTGTTTCAGATCACGGTATGACACCTGCGGGAGCTTCCAATACTATTTATTATCAAGATATAGTTAAAAAGAGCTCAACCACGATAGTAAATGGTCAAACACAACTATTTATTTATGAAAACGACCCCAAAAAGTTAAATGATGTCCGATCACAATTACAAAAATTCCTTGATAGTGAGAAAATTAAACCATTTAGAATCTTTGTAAAGGGAGAGTTTCCCAAATATTGGCATCTTGATTCTACTTCAAGTGTTACACCTGATTTAATTGTGGACGCATTACCGCCGTTTACATTTGTGGATAAAGGCGAGAATGCGGATGTTGAAACACACGGCTATGACGCAACTCTTGATCATCGGTTGGATGCAATATTTATTGGGTATGGACCTACGTTTAAAGCTGGTACAACAGTACCAGGTTTTCAAAATATTCACATTACCGCGTTATTGGCACATCTAATAGGTATAGAATTACCTAAAGATATTGATGCAAGTCTGGATGTGTTTAAGCCGCTTTTAGTTGATTAAATTTTGCGATAGTTTGTATAGCGAAAATACATGTATTGGTTATTTCGTGACCAAACAAATAACTATTTGCTAAATTTTCATATTAACGTTCAGTAGTGCTTTATTTTCGTTCATATAATAGGTATGTTCTACATATCATTAACAATAACTATAAATTCAGATGTACAGTACTTATATAGCTAGACAAGCCATATTAGACAGAAATTCTAAGACGGTAGGTTATGAGCTTCTATTTAGAGATAGTCCAGACAACAGATTTCCTGAAATAGACCCTGATATTGCAAGCTCAAAACTTATTATTCAGAATCACTTACAAGGTGACATTCAATCGATAAGCCTTGGTAAATTAGCGTTCATTAATTTTACTGAAAAGTGCCTTATCAATAAGTACCCATTGATGTTCGATAAGAAAAGTATCGTTATTGAATTAGTTGGTCACTGTTCGCCGTCTGAGCGTTTAGTTAAAATTGTTAAATTTTACTGCGAAAAAGGCTATCGCATAGCACTTACAGAATATGATGTGGATGATAAATGGGATGCATTATTTCCTTATTTATCAATTATAAAAGTTGACGTTGAAAAAGTTAATCCTAAACGTTTAAAGCCTGTGGTAAATCGAATTAAACCCTACGGAATTAAGTTGGCAGCTGAAAAAGTAGAGACTAATTTTCAACTACAGTCATTAGCTGAAGTAGGCTTCAACTTTTATCAAGGTTTTTTCTATCATGAACCTGAAATTGTAGAAGGGCAAACATTAGCACCGATCAAAACACAAATGCTTAACCTTATAAGTGAGACATTTAATCAACCACTTGATTACAGCGCTATCGCTGAGATTATCAGTCATGACGTTAATCTAACCGTTGGGCTGTTGAAGATGGTTAACAATGTTGCCACCAGCACACGCGTGGAAATAACTTCACTTAAGCAGGCTACAGCATATTTAGGTGAAGAAAAGCTTAAGCAATTCGTAACGATTCTAGCTTTGTCTAAGTTAACAACAGATAAGACTGATGAAGTGTCTAAACAAGCATTAATAACCGCTAAATTGATGACTTCTTTAGCCACCGAAAATTCGTTTAAAGAAATTAGTGAATTCGCGTTTATTACGGGCTTGTTGAGTGCAATAGAAACAGTGTTAAGCATGCCTATTACCGAAATCATTAAAACGATGCCGTTGGCTGATCCTATCGTAAAAGCGCTCGTTCATCGTGAAGGTTTACTAGGTGAGTTACTCCTTTTAACCACGGAGTATATTACCGGTCAAGGTGATGCCGAGTCGCCACTCGTGTCAAAATATGGAATTAACATAGATTTCATTCATAAAGAATTTGTCGAAGCTAGCCGTTGGTGCCAATCTCTCGGTATATTTAATAGTTAATAAAGATATTAATCCATCAAAAAGCCATGAATGTTTATGCTCGTGGCTGCTCGCTTTTAGAATAACTAAGAAATCATATACTTTTCCATTGATTCTAAGCTAGTTAACCTTAACAACACAATTTTGGTGGCAAATATTTGTTAACAACGAGGCTAGGTCGTCATACAAAGTCGCTTTGGAAACAACATAGTCCGCGCCGCATTTATTTGCAGCATACAAAATGGTATCAGTCGCATTATCCTCAGCATGGCTACCTGAAATAGCGATTACAGGCTGTCTTCCGTTGCTCTTAATACAATCAATTAATTCAAAACCATCAACTTCAGGCATCTCAATATCTGTGACTATCAAGTCAAAGTCATTAGAAAGGTAGTAGCTTTTTGCCTTCGCGCTGTCGGTAAAGCTAGTGATTCTTTTTTGAAAAGGAATGTAAGTTTCTAAAACGTCTTCTATTATCGTAATGTCGATCGACGAATCATCAACGAGTAACACTTTAAACATGACTCCCTCACTTAATGAATTGCTTGCTCCGTGTGGTGTTTACAAATTTTTGTGAGCACCTTTTGCAAATCTTCATATAAATTGGTTTTCGACACTATATGGTCTGCACCACACACATTGGCAGTATATAAGATAGTTTTAGCGCTACTTTCCTTAAGCGGACTACCTGAAACGGCAATAACTTCTTCGCCTCTACCATTTTTTATACAGTTAATTAGGTCAAACCCGTCAACGTCTGGCATTTCCAAATCTGTGACGATGAGATCTATTTTGTTCATGAGGTAATACGCTTTTGCGTCTTCACTGTTTGTAAACGCTGCGATCTGTTTTTCAAAGGGGATCGATGATTCCAAAATGTCTTTAAGTAACGTGATATCGATGCTTGAATCATCTACAAGTAAAACTTTATACATGGCCAAATCCTTTTATGACTAGCTCCACTATATAAAATTAGGAAAGATTTCGTGGTTAAGCAATTTAATTGCGACAACTAACATTAATTAACTATTACAAAATGTGTCCATAGCAAAAAATTGATGATAAATTAACATTGCAATTTCTGAAAACTCGTCCATATTTAGAGTTGCGTTTAAGTAAAAGGATATAAACTATGGATAAGGAAATGTTTGAGCGTCTCAATTACCTATCAGAAAAGCAATATCTTGAAGGCTTTAATAACGAAGAACGTGAAGAGTTTACAGAGCTTCTGCATGCATGGAACAAATCTACGCACTACAATGTTTTTAATTTAGCTGAATACTTTAAATCAAATATTGATTAGTGCTTATTTGGATCTGTAGACATTAATCAAGCTTTATAGGCAAAGCAAATCAATGAAACATATTCGAATCTAACAGGTGTTGAATGTTTTGCGGGCGGCCCAAGAAATATCCTTGTAGACTGTCACAACATAATTTTTGAGACAGTTTAAATTCTTCTTCAGTTTCAATACCTTCTGCTACAACCTTAATACCAAGGTTATGCGCCATATCAATGATGCTACTTGTCATTTTATGATGCTGCTTATTGTCAACAATCCTATGGATCAGTGACTTATCAATATTAATGACATCTACCGGTAAATCCATTAACTCTTTTATCGACGTAGAACCGGTTCCAAAGTTATCAATGGCAATGTTCACATGATGAGCTCTTAGATGTGCTATGTTAAATTTGCTATGAGTTGTCAGCTGCTTAAGCTTAGACTCTGAAAGTTCAAGGCACACCATTTTAGGATTTATACAGTGTTCATCCAACCAACTTAAGAATTGTTGACCAAAACCTCTTTGTGCTAATTGATTAAGCGAAATATTGATTTTGACTGAATCTAATTTGATGGTGTTGCTTTCAAAAACATCCACTAAATTCTTGACCTGTTTTAGTACAACCTCGGTTAACGCATTTATACAGGCATGTTGCTCAGCTATAGGTATAAACTCACTAGGTTCAATCTCATCCAGCTCTTCGGATTTCCACCTTAAGAATGCTTCAACTTCCATAAATTCGTTGTTTTGTGTATCAAGCACAGGTTGGAAAAGTACCTCAAACTCTCCATTTGAGATCGCAGCCCCTAATTTGGATGCAATAAGGTTTTGTCGTTCAAACTTTTTACCAAATTGATTCTTGTAAAAGCCAATTGAATCGTTACTGTTAACTTTAGCTGCTTGTAATGCGTGTTCTGCCTGTGTAACAAGCAACTCTAGAGAACGTGCTTCAGGATAAAATGACACCCCGTAAGAACACGTTATTGTTATTGAGTTATCACCTACAAGTATTGGACGTTCAACCGAATGTTTAATACGGTTAATTAAACCAAACACCTCATCTTTATTAAATTTTAGTTCAATGAGTATTAAAAAGTTATCACCAGTATAACGTGTGACAAGATCAGAATCTCTTACGATATGTTTAAGCCTTTTAGCCATGTCTACCAATACGGCGTCTCCCACCGTAATTCCACAACTCTCATTCACGAGTTTGAATTTTTTAATGTCGACAAATATTAGCGCTAGTTCTTTATTGTTTCGTGCACTTAATTTTAAAGCGCGCTGCGCAATTTGCTCAAAAAATGGCCGATTAGCTAAACCGGTCAAAAAGTCGTAATGAACGCATTGTTGTAGCCGCTTATTTTGTTGTTCTGCAATTGAAAGGGCATCTTTTAATACCATTTCTATCTGCTTTCTTTCTCTTGCATAGCGTAGACTTCGGGCAAGTGATTGAGATGTAACATCTTGCTTGTTCAGATAATCTTGAGCACCACGCTTGAGGGCATCAATTGCGATTTTCTCATCATCTTCACTAGTCAGTACAATGATTGGGAGCGTAGGGTATCTGTGCACTAAATAGGGCACATTGTCGACTCCCGAGCGATCAGGTAGATTTAAATCAAGAATAAGTGCTTCAAATGTCGCACAATCGAGGGCTTTACCTATGTCCTCAAAAGTTTCAACATGAAGAATCGAACAGGATGTTCCATAAGCATTAGTCAACATTGCTTTAACGATTTCGGCATCTATATGTGAATCCTCTGCAAGCAAATAGCTTAACGAATGAGTATTGGGTGGCTGTAAAATTGTCATGTCAGTTCCTTTAACAAGTTGGTAAATAATTTAGTTATTTACCAACGTATGGGCGTTATTATTGTTCGTTACAGCAATCTCACAAAGTTGGCATTAACCATTATAGTCTTGTTTACAAAAATACGCGTTTATTCGTATTTTTTTCATCCGCTACTTGATAAATTTGGCCTAGCGTTAGTAGGAATTTAGCAACGCTACTCTATACTCAAATAAATGGCCGTTTTTTAATCGCATGAACATTTATATTAAGGCATTTAGGGTGAATTAATGAGTTACGCAAGGCGACTTGTTGTTATGCTGTTGTTTTATGCGGCTCTGGCAAATGCGTCACTCAACGATAAGCCTAGAATACTCTTGCTCAATTCTTATCATGCGCAATATCGCTGGACAGCAGATTTAACCAAAGGGGTTCAAGAAGAGCTATCTTCCATTATTCCAGCTGAAAATTTACACGTAGAGTTTATGGATGAACGGCGATTTATAGATGATGACATTTATCATGAAAAACTACTTGAGCTATATAACTATAAATATGCCATCAACAAACCCAGCTTAATCATTACCAGCGACGATCCCGCGTTTAACTTTATACTTGAACATGGCGATGAACTATTTCCAGGCGTTCCAGTTGTGTTTTCGGGCGTAAACGTTTTTGACGAGAGTCAAATTCAAGAAAAGCCCTGGATAACGGGTATTGTTGAAGGCCACGCAATTCAAGAAAACTTGGAGTTGATTGCAACGGTTCAGCCTGAAGTCAAACGTATTATACTCTTGGCCGATAATACAGGATTTGGCTATCAATTGTATCTAGAAGCGAAAGCGTTGGAACAATCTTGGCGATTGAACCCTAAATTTAAACACATTACACTCGATATAAGAAATACGTTTAATAAGCAAAAACTCGCGCAACACGCAAAAACGTTCAACAAGCAAACTGCAATATTACTACTGGCTATTCATTTTGATGTAAATGGTGAGTATTTTTCGTATGACAATGATGTACCTTTCCTGTCAAATCAAAGCAATGCACCTATTTATGGTATGTGGGGGAGCCTTCTTCTAGATAAAGGCGTCATTGGTGGCGTTGTAAACGACCCTATCAAGCACGGGAAAAATGCCGCTAATATTGCGAAAGATATATTAGCGGGTGTTGATATTAAAAATATCCCGCTAAGACCAAGAGCACAATATGCTCCAGCATTTAATCACCATCAGCTTGAACGCTTTGAAATAGAAAGGAGTTTATTACCAAGTAGTTCGTTAATAGTTGCTGCTCCAGATTCATTCTATGACAAGTACACGACGGCAGTTAATAGTGCAGTCGCGACGTTGATTGGATTAGTCTTAATAATCGTTATGTTAATCCTAAATATTGTGCAGCGTCGCACTGCACAAAAGCAATTAACTGCGTTTACTAAGAACTTAGAATTAATGGTAACAGAAAGAACGTCGGAACTAGATGAGCGCAACAGAGCACTTGAGGTTGCTCATGCTAAGCTTGAAACATTAGCGTACAACGATAGTTTAACGTTACTAGGTAATCGTAGAGCGGCAAATGATCACTTAAAGCGATTTCTTGCTCGAAGCCATATCGACAATATACCGTTGGCAATCGCGTTAGTGGATATTGACCACTTCAAGCGGGTAAATGACAATTTTGGTCATTTAATTGGCGATTTAGTATTAGAAACGGTTGCTCAGTGCATGGCTGCCTCATTGAGGCCTAGTGACTATGTTTTTAGATGGGGAGGTGAAGAATTTTTAATATTGTTACCAAACACAAAAATGTTAATTGCAGAACAAGTATGTCAAAGAGTTCGCAGCGCTATCGAAATGCTAAAAATTGAACAGGTTGGCGGTGTAACGGTTAGTATTGGTGTTAGTATTGGTTTACCTAACGATACTACTGACTCGCTAATACAGGTTGTTGACGATGCGCTATATAAAGCAAAAGAATCAGGAAGAAATTGCGTGGTCACGGATCAGCGAATATGAATTAGCGTGACAGAACGTAGCTAATATACTAAAAATAAACGATAAAGAGCGCAATGAATCAATCCTTGTCTATAATGAAAACTACTATGCCAAGCAATAAGCTTGAACAATTTTTTGAGATGACCATTGAGAAAGGATCTATCGTTTAGCTTATTTAGATTTTTCGACCAACAATCAGTTAAGTATTTTATACTAACCATGTTGTTTGCGGTCATCGTATACGCACATCACAATTTTGCATCTAAAACAGAAGAGCAAACACAGCTCGCTTGGCAACAAGAAGCCCAGGAAAGAGGCTGGGATGCAATAGTCACTTTTTATTATTGGCTGGATCTACGCCAAATGATGATCAAAAACCTAGTTAACTCTATAGATTCTCAGGCATTAGACACATCATTCAAATCATTATCTCAAAAATATCTTTCGATAGAAGATAGTAATTCTTCATTAAACATGGAGTTTTATTTTTTAGATAGAGATAAATTAATCAGTGCAAAACAATCAGAAGCTATTACGCTTGAGGTAGATACGCTGAAAGAACAACTTAATGATCGGGCAGCAAGTACTATTGTCACAATCATTAAAGACGAATCATCTCATCATATTCTAATTGCTTATCGAATCCCCAATACACAAGCATGGGCATTTACCACGGCTCCCTTAAATGACATTTTTCAATCCATTTCACAGTTTAACTTACCCGCTGGTATCAAGCTTACGGTTACTCACAGTGACGATGGAGATGTGTATTATTCTGAACAGAGCACCAAGAGAGTTTGGAATTTTGTCGTAGAAGAACTTGTGGGTGATATGACATTAGCGTTTGATTTTGTTATTGAACAAGAGTTTGTTGGGCGTTTTGGTTCAATAGCATTCAGCTATTTCAGGTATTTAGGGTTTATTTCTATCGTTCTAATTTATGTATTTGCTTTGATATTAGTAAACAAGATACAGCATCAGCAAGTTGAAATTAGACGACGTAAAAAGGCTGAATTTGAACTTGATTCAATTAACAAAAACCTTGAACACTTGGTGGAGTCACGAACAACGGAACTCAAACAGGCAAATGATGAACTTCATGCCACAATGAGCAAACTTGCTGAAGCACAAAAACTCGCAGCACTTGGAAATTTAGTGTCAGCCATTGCTCATAAGCTCAATACACCACTAGGAACAACGATTACAGCGTTATCACACATTGAGCATGAAGAATCAAATTTGAGAGTAAAATTGGAAAGCCAAAAATTAGGAAAACAAGATTTATTGAATTTCTTAGAACAGGCTGAACAGGCAACAGATATTGCTTTGAACAATACCAGCAGGGCGGCTGAACTCGTTCAAAACTTTAAACAACTGGCAAAAGTGCAGGAACAATTGCCAGTTGAAGAGTTCGATTTACGTGAAGTTATTAACAGTGCGCTTATTGCCGCAAAACAAAGATGCGGTGAATCCATTGACTGGCGAAAAACTAAAATTTTAAAACCTATTATTTGTAAAGGATTTCCTGCATTACTTGAAGAGAGCCTGATAAGTTTATTTCATAACGCTTGGTTACACGGTCTGAAACAAAACGAAGGGATTATAAGTTGTGATATCGCTATTAATAGCGACCATGAACTAACTATTATTGTAGAAAACACTGGCTCACCAATATCTACTGATAAGCAAGAGCGTATTTTTGAACCATTTTATACCGACCGACTTACAGAAGATTCAAGCGGGCTAGGCTTGTACATAGTACACAATATTATTGTGAATCAGATGCATGGGCATATAGTTGTAGAGAAAAGTTCACTTGGCGGAGCTCGATTTGAAATTACCATCCCTATTGAAATCACAGTTTAAGGTGTTGAGTTATCCATTTATCAACACTGACACACCGTAGCATAATTACTCAACCGCATGGTTCAGGCCAAAATACATAACTTTACGTTTCATCAATTTAGTATATTTTGGATGCAACGTAATACTGGAACTAGTCAGTTCAACTACATCTTTTTGGCGACTCACCCATTCATCAGCACTTTGCAATGTGGACAATACACTGTTAACACCTTTAGCATAATAATGGGCAGGAATAACAATGCTGGGCTGATATCGCGCTAATGCAGCATCTACGTCTTGATAACTCAAAATATGTTGTGAACCATCAATATTCATAATAAGTACATCTATAGACCTTAACAGTTCTTCAGCAATAGAGTTGGGTTGTGGGCGATTATCACCCCAATGGGCAATTCGTATTCCGCCAGTTTCAATAATTTGAATAAAATTGTCCATATGTAAGTAGTTATCTGGTGGACAGAAATTTTGATTAAATTCATCTGCTGAGTCAGTCCATTTGTACCAGCCTTTGGCTGCGCATACGTGTTTATCGGCAATCCCCGTTATTTTGACATCACCCAACTGAAATTCACCAGATAGCCGCTCTAATACCATAGTAGACTGGGGACGATAAACCGCATCATGATCGAAATGTGCGTGGGTAGACAATACAATATCAACCACAACAGTGGGGAACTCTCTATTGAACCAAAGTCCCCAAGCGCCCGAAGGATCGTTGCGCCATGGGTCAATGAGTATATTAATTCCATTGGGAGAGGTAATTTTAAACGCCATGTGACCATAAAAGGAGATTTGTATATTTCCGGCTTTTGTTGGGTCACCTCCAACGCGTTGCATTTTTATCACGTTGTTATTATTGATCGTTTGTTTCCATGATTCAGAATCTGCGGATGCGGGAATGGCTAATAACTGACAAAGTATCAAGCTTATGAAACAAATCAAATAAGCGATTTTCATTGAAATATCTCAAGGTCTTAATGAGCAGTGTAAGTACAAGTTTAGTCGATTAGCCCAGATGCTGTTAATCCTACTCAAATAATATTTCTTCAACAACTTAAGCGTGGCTTAACTAAAGAATATCTGTTTAACAATTTACTACGTATATTTTGTAAATGTTATTTTGATCTTAATTGATCTTTCTAACTTAGATTCAACAACATTTTTCTTGATTAATTTTTATTACACGTTATATTTACACTTGTATTTTACAGTTAAGGTGTAATTTAATGGGTGAACAATTCAGCTTTCAACAGCTATGTGAATTAGCAAACTTTCCAGAAAGGAAGGTTAGATACTATATACAGCAGGGGATTGTTGATAGTCCTATTGGTGCTAAACGCAACGCAGTGTATACACACAAACACCTCGAACAACTGATTACAATTCAGCATTGGCAGAAAGCGGGACTATCACTTGAAAAAATTAAGGCAATTTTAACCAATGAATCCGCTAACGATTTGCCACCTGAACCAACCGTAAAACCGGGGTCTGTACAGGTAGTAAATAAGATAATGATTTGTGAAGGCGTAACGCTTGAAGTTGACACGCTAAAAACAAAATTGAATAGCGAACAATTAAGAATACTAGCAAAGAAAACTATCGAATCGATTAATACAATTATTGAGGGAAATTAACATGTCACCATCACATCAAGTGTATATGAATGATAGAGCGTTACTACTGAAGCATGTACAAACGAACATTGAGCTGTATTTTCCTTTTGCTGTTACGTCGATTAGCCAAACATTTGTAAATACATTAAGCACCAATGTCGAAGCGATTTACCAATTTCCCTTGCCTAAAGAAGCTGGGTTTATTTCTTTCACCACAGTGCTGAACGGCGAAACATACCAAGGTGTTGTAGTTAACAAACAGGAAGCTAACAGAACCTATGAGAAAGCGATTAACGAAAGCAATACGTCGATTTTGTTAGAGCAATTAGAAGATGGAATATTTCAAATAAACCTTGGAAATCTTGCACCTGGCGATACAGTTGAATTTCATTTAAAGATTTCCACTATGCTTGAGTTGAGCGGAAATTTAGCACGATATTTTTTGCCTACAATGATAGCGCCACGATATGGCAAAAACCCCTATAAAGAATTTAATGGATTAGAAATTAATTTTTTCGCGTCATACAAAATCAGTGGAAGCATAAAACTAAGTAATGAGTTAGTGTGTCAACAAATAAACTCATCGCTTCCTCTTATTGATACTGAAACACCGGACCAAAAAGTGTTTTCTGGTTCATTAAATAAAGATTTTGTGGTTTCTTTTAATTTAGTTGAAGCAGTTCACCCCAAAGCGTTTTACACTAAATACAACGGTGAATACTTTGGCTTGTCGGCAATCCCGTCCCTCGTTTCATTTCCGCAAACACCAAGTAATATACAATTGATTTTGGACTGTTCCGGTTCTATGTCAGGTGCATCAATCTTGCAAGTTAGGAAGGGGCTTGAGTGTATGTTCTCTCTGTTTGATGAGGGTGATAGAATCAATCTAATAAAGTTTGGCAGTTATATTGAAGAAGTGTTAGATGGTTGGCGTGGTTTTAACGGTCGGGCAAGTGCGATACTACAAAGAAATGTTGCAAATTTGAATGCTGACATGGGAGGAACTGAATTAATCCAGGCCATTGATAGGGGGCTTGATAATGCTAAATTGTGCAGAAATAGCCAAATTTTGTTGCTCACAGACGGCCAGGTTTGGTGTCATGAACAGGAGTTACAACAGCTAATCAATAGAGCGATTACCGCTGAAGTGAGTATCTCTGTTATTGGCTTGGGCAATGGCGTAAATGAAAGATTTCTTCAAAAAATATCTCAAGCCACTGGTGGTAATCTGACCTTAATCAATCCCTCAGAAAACACTGCCAGAAAAGTTGCACTAATGTTAAGCCAAATTAAATGTAGCAAAGGGTACCAACAATTTGAGTTTAATGATTCGCACACATGGTCAAATATTGCTAAGAAATGTATTGCTAATGGTAATACTGTGAGCCACTTTATTAATGAAATGCCATTTGTTACCCCGTTTAAAATCAATCAAAGTAACGAACATCATAGTGCAAGCGCTACGCTAGCTTGGGAGGCTGTACCTGAGCAATTATCAGACGCATTGATGGCATTAGTGGCCAAAGCACGCATAAATCGTGTAAACGAACATTTGAAAGAAGAGCTCGCTGAAAAGTATCAGCAAATTACCGATGCTACGAGTTTCATTATGGTTGCAGAACGAGATAATCGTGCGCTAAACCCGTTACCTGAGATAGTACATCAACCACAAATGATGCCAGAAATGACAACGATGGCGTGCGCTTCTATTGAACCCTCAATCAGAAAGAAAAGAACCTATATGGGAAGGAGAGCCAGTAGTGTAAATGACAGTTACTTAGATATCCCCGCGTTTTTGAGAACTACAGTTGATGACGACTTTGATGTAGAGCTAAGTGAATCAGAATCACAGCGTAGCGAACACGATATGGTACAATTTCTGCGAAAGTTGAGTAATCTACTTAATGACGATTCTACAGAAATCTCCTACTTCTTATTGCGCAAACTTAAGGGAAGTGGCGTCTCAGAAGATGTATTAGCATCACTTATCAACATTTTTTCGAACATGGATGAACTCTTGCAGACTGCGCATTTTGCCGAGTTTGTTATGTTACTAGATGAACATTACGGACCCGTACTATCTGATGCAAATATAGCACGCTTAGAGTCGGAACTAACCAGGATACGACACCATGCTTTTAACTTGGAACAACGCAAGCTTGACTTTATGTTAGAACTGTTCGACTAATTAAAGTGAATGAGTAGTACGTCGTTACTTAATGTCGCACTACTCAATCTTATTCATTATTCTGTCGCTTTACTATCTTGAAATTTTTGGCCGCTATAGACAATTACACTGAACCATAAGAACCAGATGATTCCCGTCAAGCCAAAAAGGTCAAGCAATATATCATCAACAATAACAACCGTTGATATACCAATGACCCCTTTAAATACACTAAAGGCTGAAAATAACCTCGAAAAACATTTATGACGTAAACCTACTACTCCCAAAAAGAACACCCATAGTCCACCGAGTATCTCAATACCTCCACCAAGGCTTTCTTCCATGAGCAAGCTAGAAAGATAAATGATTTCAGATGCGTCAGGTGCAGTGTTAACTATTGCTGATAGAGTCTCTAAACTAGTGATCCCAATCAATCCGGTGCATAGCACTACGAGCGCCCAGAAAAGTCCAAAAAGTGAAGCAGTATTAACTAGAAAGCTTGACGATTTACCATAAAGCTTGTGAATAACTTGAATACAAACGCACAAGAAACAAGAGAATAATACATACCCTCCAACATATCCTGCCTTAATGAGCGTTTTCTGCGCTAACAAATTAGTGATCTTATCAATAGTTTCCGCACCGCTATGAGGCGGATTTATCATAGCACCGTAAATGATAAATAAGCAGATATAACATAATGCCATTCCAATTAATGATACTGCACCGAGTTGCCGCAAGTTACTATGTTCATCTTTTAATAATTTTTCCATCCAAGTTTTCCTTGATTAGTGTTTTCTTTGCTTAGTAGATGATGCTATTTTGGGCATATTTTGTAGGTGTCGTCGTCTTTCACAAGCGAGAAGGACACTGATATCGTTAGAAATAATTAAAAATTGGATATATTAATGCTATTAAGCGGTATTACATTAGGCATTTGCTTGTTTAGTCTTTCCTTCGTAATGATGCATAGAAATGAACAAGCTTATAACAGGTTAGCTGTATCAATTATAGTTATCTTGGGCTTGCTTGCATCCGGAAGTTTCTTGATTAAGTTGAGTCGGTTAACCGCTCAGCTCTATGTTGCAGTGCTTCCTCTCGTATTTTTTTCATTACTTCCCCTCATTTATAAATACCAAGAATCGCTAATATCAACGTCGACAGAAGGGCGCTCGTCTCAAAAATTAGTTCACCTAGTGCCAACGTTTTTTGCATTGTTACTTAGTTTGTCGATTTTGTTCATGCCTAAACATGATTTTAACGCGCTGTTTTTTGAAGATGCAGCACAATTAGGTATATGGTCAACCATCAATGCCGTATGGTTTGCTTTAATGGTTGTGGTGTGGTTTCCACTTAGCTGTTTTTATTTAGTACACGTATTGAAACGTACAAAAACTTACCATCTTAAACTAAAAAATATCTTTTCTAATCATACAGATAAGAAGATGCGTTGGTTTGTGTGTTTTGTCGGTTGGATGATAATCACTTGGGCGTACAGTATTCTCGCATTAGTATTTGAAAACTCGTTATCAGGTTATTACGTGAGTGAGTCTGGTGTTTCTTGGTTTTTATTAGTTCTTGTCTGGATCTTTTGCTTACACGCTTTGCAATTTAAACCTGCGCTTAATGAAAAGTTAAACATAGATGAACAAGAACAGTATGAACATTCAGGCTTAGATTCAGAAAAACTAAACCGTATTTCTCAAAAAATTAAGCAGGCGGTAATGGAAGAAAAAAGTTATTTGGACCCGGAAATTAATGCTGTAACACTCGCTAAAAAGCTGGGCATTTCGCCTCACTATTTATCGCAAACATTTAGCCAAGAAATGAATACGACTTTTTATGACTACATAAATAGTGCAAGAATAGAAGCAGCTAAAATTGAATTAACAACCACCGCTAAAACTGTACTAGAAATTGCTATCAATGTTGGATTTAACACACGTTCATCCTTCTACAATGCATTTAAGAAAAATACAGGGCTTACACCAAGTGCGTATCGAGAACAAAACAAATCCAACTAATGCTATAGGACAATATTTAGAGTGATGATGGAATTATTAAAAATTACGAATAACAATGAGATAAAGAAATACATTAGCTTGTTATATTCAGAGCTTTTCACCGAGAACGCAATACCTTCAAATGAAGCCTTTGAGGACATCTTTGTCGAACTTAATGATTCTAGCAATTTTCATAACGCTTATTGCCTAAAAGAAGGTAATGAAACAGTAGCGTTCTTTACTTTAGGAGAGTCATTTTCTATTTTTGCTCATGGAAGGTACGGGATTATTAACGAATTATGGGTAAACAAAGAATGTAGGTCGAAAGGTATTGGTAAATTCATAATTCAAGAAATAATGAAGATTGGCATGGAAAGACAATGGAAAAGAATAGACGTTTCTGCGCCGCCTTCAGAACAATGGGATAGGACATTCAACTTCTACATAAAGAATGGTTTTACCTTAACAGGAAGAAAACTGAAGATATGTCTTTAATTTAATATGACATGGTCATGCATTTCGACTTTGGTCGAGACACTAAACTGAAAGAACCATTTGTTGGTAATCAATATACTGATTAAAATCCGCAACAGCCCAATGAACTCATACAAACGATAAATCAAAGAACTGGGCTCAAATTAAATGAGAATTAGAATCTGATTTTGGTGACGCTACGTAAAATCTGCGAGTGAATATACACAAAAATAAATTTCGCGAGCGTAGCGTTACGTTAAAGTAGATTGGGTATTCCAGTGCTAAATAAAAAGCCTAGCTTGCTAGGCAATGTTAGAGCTAATCTAGCTACAAGACCGGAATAACTATATTTAAACCTTAGCCCCGACAAACACTTACAATTATTACTTATTAAAATCACCATTTTAAAAGATAATAGATGCAAGATACCCAAGTTAGCCAATTATCGTATATATGGTCTAGTTGTTTTACGCACTTATACATTAATACAGTCTGTTCTTAGAAATGATTTTACGTAACGCTACGTGCATGAAATATTTATTTGCGGGTATTTCCTCGCTAGATTTCACGTAGCAACGCCCAAAAAACACACAAAATCAACTGGATGCACTATTGTGCATGGGGTTTGGATGATTTATCCAATTATAAACCCCCAATCACATCAATAAAACCACCAGTAGTAAATGATGATTTATCACACGCTAGCCAATAAATTGCTTCGGCAACTTCTTCTGGATATCCGCCGCGTTTCATTGGCACATTATTTTTTAATCGCTCAATTCTTTCTGGCTCGCCACCATCAGCATGCATGTCAGTATAAATTAATCCAGGCCTTACACAATTTACACGAATGCCTTGTGTTGCAACTTCTTTAGCTAGACCAAGTGTCATTGAATCAATTGCACCTTTACTTGCTGCATAATCAATATATTCATTAGGCGAACCTGATTTTGCTGCGCCCGAAGAAACATTAACAATGCTGCCACCAATACCACCGTATTTGGTCGACATTGTTTTTATGGCATACTTAGCACAAAGAAAATAACTCGTAACATTCGTTGTAAGTATTTGATTGATCCGTTGCTCATCCATTTCAACAAGTGGCATTTGTCTCTTTAATATACCGGCATTGTTTACCAACACAGTTATTGTGCCGAGTTTCTCTTTAACTTGTGAGAACAACGATTTAACTTCAACTTCTTTTGAAACGTCAGCTTTTACTGCCTTACAACGAACGCCAAATTCTCGTATTTGACACATTACTTTTTCGGCTTCTTCAGTATTACTCTTGTAATTAATGCAAATATCATAGCCGTGTTTAGCGAACAAAATGGCGGTTTTTGCGCCAATACCGCGACTTGCACCCGTAATTAGCGCAATTTTCCTTGATTCTGAAGACATACAAGCCCCCTATTACTGTCTAATTTTCAAACACTTGCCGTGTTTTGTTTGGCTTAGCTTTATACTGGCAGAATTCTACGCTAAGTCACTATAATTTATTAAAATCTCAGTGAATACTTTGGATAAATATAAGTATTCAGTAGCTAACAACATTTCTCGTATATCACATGTTCTGTTTAACGATGAAAGCCCAAAAGTACTTGTTTGTTGTAATGAATTTTGGCTTTCGCAGTCTATTTCGTTATAATTTTTCTATATGTCTCTATAAATATTCTTACATTGAGCTTTACCAATAAAACCGCTTCTGAAGTATATCTGTTATCTTTGCAATCAACGCAAAGCCGCGTCACTATGGCATCTTTACTGAATGTGATGGCGTATAAATTACAGAAGAAAAAGACGCACCAAGAAGTCGATTGGTCAAAATTGCACTACGAACAGATATTGATATTAATGTCTGAACTTTCTGAATCTGGCAAGTCCCCTGCCACTATCAATGTTTATCTATCAGCGTTAAAAGGCGTTGCCAAAGAAGCATGGCGCAAAAAGAACATTGATGTAGAAACTTATCAACACATAAAAGAAATAAAACGAATAAAAGGTACGCGAAGTATTAAAGGTCGCGCATTAGATTTAGATGAGCTTAATCAGCTAATTGATTATTGCATGGCACAAGATGGCGTTATCGCGATGCGCGATGCGGCAGTCATTGCGTTGGTTTATGGCGCAGGTCTACGTAGACATGAAGCTGCGGGTTTGCTTTTATCAGACGTAGACATTGAAAATGCGACTTTAAAGGTTCTCGGTAAAGGTAATAAAGAGCGTGTAAATGCGCTGCATAATCGTATTCTGGAAATTCTTGAAGTATGGTTAGACGAACGTGGACTGGCGCCAGGCCCTCTATTTTTAAGGGCTCGAAAAGGTAACAAGTTAATCAATGAGCCGATTTCGGGCCAAACAATTTACGATATTATTATTCGCCGCTATAAAGAAGCCGGCCTTAAACGGTTAACCCCACATGATTTACGTCGTACCTTTGCCACTAAATTATTAGAAAATGGTGAAGACGTATTCTTAGTACAAGATCTTATGGGACATTCTTCAGTTGAAACGACAAAAAACTATGACCGACGTAACGAAAAAGCAAAGAAAAAAGCGGCTCAAGCATTGCCTTTCTAAGTCGATATAGACCAGTTGATTTCAGACCACAAAGAAGACATTAGCGGCTCTCGATTTTTCATGAGAATTACGTCCGCTTTAGAGCCGAAAGCGGACGGTTGTTGTACATGTAAGCCGCATTGACTCACGGCTTACAGAATTTATTTCATTTCCATGGATGTTATTCTTCTTTTACCCATTATACCCATTAGTAAAATTAACCCTTTTAATGGGAGCCAATTTGGTTCTAGAGTCTTTGAAGCCACCTTTTAGCAAGTGAAAAATCAGGGTCAATTGCCAATGCTTTTTCGAACATAGCCTTAGCATTTTCAAGCTCCCCCTGTTGTTTTCGTAAAACTCCCATTCCGACATATAATATCTTACCTTCAGGATACACTTCTAAGGAATAATGATAGATTTCTTCTGCGACATCTAAATTCTTACTTATTATCATGTCAAAACCAAGATTCATTAAGACTGATATTGGTGGCTGGATTTCATACCCGTATCGTTTTGATAACATTTTGAAATGTTGTATCACTTTTTCCAAGGAGTCCAATTTTTCGTAGGGATTATAGTCAGGATATAATTCAAGAAGAAACTTTGTGAAATCCGTTGCTGGTACATGACCCTGGTTTACCAATTCATCCACTTTATAGGTAAAACTATCCGGTTTATGTTTCTCTACAACACTAGAGAATTCAGAAGCAATTTTTGTCATATCCTCATCATCGCTATAAATGATGTGTAGAGATCTGTTTTCCTTTAGTGTTTTTAACGGACCAGATTTTATTTTTTGTTGAAGTACTTCCGGTATAACCTTAATGGAAGGGCTACTTGCAAAGTAACTATTAAACAGCAGAGGGTTGTTAAGTAGTGTGTAAACAGTAAAAAAGCCGCTGTTAGAACCACCAAAGAGAATTCTGAATGGAGCTGTTCGGTATTTCTTATCAACGTGTGGTATTAGCTCCGTCTCAAAAAAATTAATATAATTATCCGGAATCGTAGTGTCTTGATTTTCCCTGTTTGGCAATAAAATACTATTTCCATTGGGTAAATCTATACCAATAAGTATCATCTCAGGAATTTGCCCCTCACCCATGTAGTCAAGTGTAGAAGCTAACATGGCGAACCGGGCTTTGTAACCTGAGCCCAGCATATATAACACCGGATAGGTTTTCTTAGATTTATCGTAGTTCGCAGGTAAATGGATTGACAGTGGAATTTTTTCGTCTAGCACTTTTGATTGAAATGAAGACTTTTTACCCAAAGTTACTGCTGGTTCAATGTGCTCTGTTAAACGAGGGAAATCAGGAATCTTTTCTGCCTTTACTTGAGCAAAGACAGTGCTTAGGAATAAAGCACATGTCAATATTAATAACTTTGTTTTTTTCATGTTTTCTTCCTTTTGATATGGTGCTTGTAGTTGTTTTATATTGATAATTGTCAAATTAAGAGAACTGGCTTACAAACACCTGACGTCCTTATGATTTTTGGATGAAATTTTCCTGATGGAAAATAAAACAACTAAATATCAGTTGGTTAAACAGTATGAGTTAGTATTACTGAAACTTGCATACTTTAACAAAGAATAAGGTCATGTCCACTGTATAGTAGTAAGTCGGCCTTAGGTGTAGTGAACAGAAAAAAGCAGCTCAAGCATTGCCTTTCTAACTCTTTCAAGTTTAAGTGAATCACTTCAAACAAAAGACTCACACTTGAGAAACTTCGCTTTTCTCTCAAACATTTTATCGGTGCTAGAAGTATTCAACGAGCTTAGTTTGAGCCTCACGGTAGATCTAGAATTAATTAGACGAGTCCAACTTAATTTTCTTGGTTTTTACACTCAGTAAGAATAATAAAATCAATATTCCAATAACCGGAATAAGAACGACCAATTGATACCATACATTTATGCCAGCATCTCTTAAACGGCGTGTACATACAGAAATCCAAGGCAACAGTACCAATAAAGACGCTAAATGAAACACCAATTGGCCAAATGTGGCACTTAGGATCTTAGCAAAAGCCAAAAACATAATCATGCCAAGCGTAAACCACCAAAACTCTGCTAGTTTAGTTGTACCGTTAAAATCTAGGCTTCGACAAATTCCTTCACGAATTGCTTCAACAGCATTAATGCTTTGGCTTACATTTTTCACCAATAAACTTTCTGCAGGAACTTCCAATACAGCGGCTAACGCTTTTAGAGACTCTTTTGAAATTTTTGCACCTGCTTCTAGTCGTTGAATTGTGCGCAAATTCAGACCACTTAGGGTGGCCAAATGATCTTGCGACCAATGACGTTCGTTTCGTAGCTGCTTAAGTTTAAGGCTATCTATATTCATGCATTTGATCCAATAGTTTTCTGGTACCGTTTTTATATACAAATAATCACATTATCTGTTACGAAATCTCTATGATCTCGTTACGACACCAATAGAAAAATCTGTACGCTAGCAGATTCAAGCCGTCTAGATACTAAAAAACAGCTGTCAACTTCCTATGTGGACCACATGTAACCAGATCACTAAGCGTCAGAACTCGCAATATAAATACCTGGTCGTTTACCTGTTAATTTTACTTTGTGGCTTAGTAAGTGGGTTAGCTTGAGTATCTTTGGTCCACTTTCTTATGAGCTTGTCTATTTCTCCGGACGCTGCCAGTTTTGCTATTGCTACATTAAACTTTTTCACAATGTCTCGCTGCTTAGACTTACTACTTACCATAAAGTGAATTTCAGATTTATGAATCGTCATTGGATGGCGCTCAATATCACTAAGCAGTTGATATTTTTTCGCAAACGCATACATCGCAATATCATCTGCTAACACGCCGTCAATTTTGCCTTTCATTAACAAAGCCATGTTTTGCTCCAAATTTATCGACTGACTAATATGCGCATTAAAATCATCGAGGGAGCCGAGCGATTCAAACTCTTCGCCATAGTAATAGCCATCTTCCGCACCAATCATGAACTTGGAACCAATAATGTCTGCTAAGTGAGAGAATGGCATTTGGTGATGTGTATTTTTTCGAACAAAAAGTGCGACTTGTTCAAAGCGATAAGGTAACGTAAATTTTGAATATTTTTTGCGTTTTTCGTTAGGTGACGTGCCCATTGCTAAGTCGACGACTCCAGTTCTGATAAACTGTAGGTGTCTTTTCCATGGAAGCTCTGTAAACTTTAATCGATACCCTGCTTCCGCTGCAACCGCATTAGCTATGTCAATGTCTAAACCAACGAGTTCATTTTGTTTGTTGTAAAACTGATAAGGATACCAAAGGTTCCAACCTACGCTTAGTTCAGGCAGGTTCTTATATTGCTGTGCAAGAGAAGAATGGAAGAAGGTTATTGTAATGAGCAAAACAAATAACTTCTTCATCTACTTCTCCTTGCTATCTACCTGACGTTTGACTTATTGGTTTTACTTTCAATACGAGTGCAGGATCAATCCTGGTATCAAACCAATTTATTCGCCAATCTAAATGAGGACCGGTTGCACGACCTGAAGCACCTACCGCAGCCACTACATCACCTTGTTTAACGTTATCGCCCACTCTAACATATGCGTCGCTTAAGTGAAGAAACGTAGAAGACACGCCTTGTCCATGATCAATAATCATGGTGCCGCCTGAATAAAACATGTCTTTAACATATAAAAGTACAGTGCCATCAGCTGGCGCTTTAACTGGATCACCAACATCACCCGCGTAGTCTAGCCCAAAATGAGGCCATTTAGGTTCGCCATTAAAGATACGTCGGCTACCATAAACTCCGGTAATCGTACCATCTATTGGTGCAATGAAGCCTCTAGCAAATGCATTAAGAGAACTCGCTATTTCTCTGGCCGCTTTTATTTGCTCATTGTCTTGTTTAATTCTAGCTTGTGCTTCTGGATTTGGCTTCATAATGCTTTTTTTGATGCCATTAATACGCTGCTCATTGTAATGGCGCTTTTTAGGTGTGAATTGTTTCACGGTCTTCTGACCAGCTTCAACCACCGTTAGGGCGTAATGCTGTTCATCATCACGACCAAAACCAAATACAAAATCACCGTTTTTAGAAACTTCTAACTTTCTGTCGTTTAACAACACCATTGCATTGGGACTTGTTTTACCTACAACTAAGCCCCCTTGAATAACCTCACCACTTAACTGAACATCAGCTAATGCACTTTGAGAAACCAACAAACACAATGGCAACAGTTTACGAAACACTCGCAATCGCTCCTTTTTGAACACCTTCATAAGCTATTACTTTAAAACTGCTTGCTGGATGTAAAGCTTTTAATTGTCTGGCAATGTAATCGGCTAGTAGTTCAACAGTAGAGTCACAATCAACAACTTCTAATATACTGCTTGGCACAGCAATATCAAACCGCCCTTGCGGAGCAAGGTAACTAAAAAATTGATGATCGGGCGTCAATTTGCTCATAGCAGTTGGTGACAGTTGGATGTCTGATTGAGCAATTCGATCGTCTTCAGACGCAAGGTACACGTCTTCCCAGCGCTTACACCAGTATGACTCAAGTGCTGTTGAACGCTCTCCGTTTTCGAAAAGTTGTATTTTAGAGCGATGGCCATGTGCAATTCGCTGGCAATTGCCACCATGCAATTTTAGTCCGTGTGTATAATGATAAAAGTCAGAAGTTATATCTTCTGCTCTTAACTTAATTTCTAATCCTTTAACATTTTCAGGCAACTGGCTCAAAATAACCTTAGTTAAATGTGAAGTTACAGATTCTATGTCGATTACATCAGCATCGATTTGAGCAAACGCGCACGCAGGAGACTGTAGAAAATAATCTCCAACATCAGATAAAATATCAACATGCTGGTGGCCTTCATTAAAAGCAGAATCACTTAAAACAATCTTCTCAGAATTTCTTGGGATCACGAGTTTGTGGTCAACGGCGTCGTCAATAATCGCTTTTATTTGCTTTTTAACAACACCAAAGTCAAGCACCATACTCATTTCGTTGAGATCACCGCTCAGTAATACATCAACGATCCAGCTTTCACCTACAATGCCTCGTTTTGTGCAAGCATATGAAAAATCGATAACAGTTAAATCATTAACAAATAATTGCATTTCAGCTCAACTACTCCGCCACTTGCCAAGCAATAGTTTCATTTGCTCTAATTGGAACCACACAGTCACTGCCAAATGCTAACGTTTCTGGCACTGACCACTCTTTTCTAACTAACGTAATCTTATCGCCATTAACAGGTAACCCATAGAATTTAGGGCCGTTCAAGCTGGCAAAAGCTTCTAACTTATCTAAAGCACCTTCTTGTTCAAACGCTTCTGCATAAAGTTCAATAGCTGCATGAGCAGTATACGCACCAGCACAACCACAAGCAGACTCTTTAGCGTGTTTTGGATGTGGCGCAGAATCAGTACCTAAAAAGAATTTTTCACTACCGCTAGTTGCTGCTTTAATCAAAGCTTCTTGGTGGATATTACGTTTAAGAATTGGTAAACAGAAAAAATGTGGGCGAATGCCACCTACTAGCATATGATTTCGGTTGAACAGTAAATGATGCGCAGTAATAGTCGCGGCAACATTTTCTCCAGCACTTTCAACAAATTCCACGGCGTCTTTTGTCGTAATATGTTCGAGTACAACTTTTAACGATGGGTATTTAGCAACCAGTGGACGTAAGATAGTGTCGATAAACACTTTTTCTCTATCAAAAATATCGATGTGCGAGTCTGTTACTTCACCATGAATAAGCAATGGCATATCAACTTCTTGCATTGCTGCAATAACACTATCAATGTTTGCTATGTCTGTTACACCAGATGACGAATTGGTGGTAGCACCTGCCGGATAAAGCTTAGCTGCATAAACTAAACCTGACGCTTTCGCTTCTTTGATGTCTTCAGGCGTCGTATTATCAGTAAGGTACAAAACCATAAGCGGAGTGAAATGAGGTTCTGGCTGAGCCGCCATTATTCTTTCGTAATATTCTGTTGCTAACGTTGCATTAGTAACTGGCGGTACTAAGTTTGGCATTACGATGGCACGACCGAAATAGCGGCTAATATCTTTTACCGTTGTTGAAAGAGCTTCATTATCTCGCAAGTGTACATGCCAATCGTCTGGTCGAATAATCGAAATTTGGTTCATTTTTTTACCTTCTGCATTACGATCAAGAGTCGTAATTAAATAGTCTAATAGTTTCAGTGAACAAACGTTTATCTATATGAATACGCTTATTCAGATTGCTCTTGCTGCATTTCACTAGCAATAAGCTTTAATAATTGGTCTTTTAAGTTTGGCGGTACTTTATGAATAATCAATGAGTCTGCAGCCTGATTATAAACGACATCTTTACCGAAATGTCCTCGTTCAAAGCTAATACTAATACCATTGCCGTAGCCTGAATATTTAGTAACTTTGTTAACAATTGCTTGTTCATGCGGAAAAGATTCTTCGATATCGTACGCTTGAGTCTGGCAAAATTCATAGAACCCTTGCCCGCCATCGTCTTTTGAAATTACTTGGTCTATTTCTTTAATAGATACGTCTTGCGCACTTTCTTTTTGCTCTTTACAGTAATTGAGCAATTCTTTACGCGTTTGTTGCTTTTCTTCTGCATCTAACTGTTTTACTGCCACATAATCTTCTACGGCTTGAACAAGTGTTTGCGTTTGTGCTTTGGTATCAATGCCTTCCATACAATGTAGAAAATCAAGGAAGAAATCTGAGACTTTTCGCCCTGCACGCCCTTTAATAAATGAAATATAGCGATTACCTTCGGCATTTTCTTTATAGTCGAATAAGTCAATGCGCACAGCCAATTGTAGTTTTGCAGTATCTAAATGTTGATTTGCTGAAATATTGAGCTCGCCATCTACTGAGTAATGCTCACTCATTGGAATAATCGCAATCATTAAATAACGACCGCCCATGAATTCGTAATGGCAGAGAACTAAGTAGCCAGTTTCAGCAATATCGTATTTGGCCAGTTCAACTTTTAAAAGATCAGCTGACAACGCGCTGAACTGGTAAAAACTTTTATCTTCAGCCAAATAATCTTCCATTATCTCAACAAACGGCTGGCTTTCATTTTCACCTTCGCGAGGTTCTGTAGAAAAGTGGCCGTAAGCTTTACTACCTTTACTGTTATAAACAGCATGTAATGATTCAATAAAACTTTGGATTCGATCACTTACCGCCAATTCTTCTGGGCCTAAGCGAAGGGTTACTTCATTGCTTTCTTCTTTTTTTGATATGAAATGCAGCGCAATATTAGAAATAATTAAACTCATAATTAATGGTCAGTATTATATTTTGATAGCTTTTGTTAAACTTGGCGTAAGTCATTTTAACACAAATTAAATTTTATATGCCTATTGTATCCAAGTATTCTAATGAACGTGTAGAAAAAATTATTCAAGACATCTTAGATGTATTATCAAATGAATCTGCCACACCTGATTTGGCATTAATGTGTTTGGGTAATGCCATTACCGACATCATTAATACCGATGTACCAGAAAAACATCGTAAAGCCATGGTTGAAAATTTTACCAAAGCACTTAAACAATCCATTAAATAAGATTATTATTTAATAAAAACATAAAAATCAATTTAATAGAGACATACGCGCTAATGGTTTCATTTGGTTCTTCTAATTACAGCAAAAGATTACTACATCTCATCAGCTGGAGTCACTGGTTTACCTTTTTTAATATAATTGTCGCTATTGCGCTATCCTCTTTCTATTTTATTAGTGAATCAGCACCAGAGTCTGCGTTGGGTTTACTGTATATGCTAGTAAACTGGGTCAGCCATATGGGCTTTCTTACGTTTATTGGCTTTCTGTTAATTATTTTTCCAATCACGCTGCTATATCCTAACACCCGTTTCATCAGAGCCACAGCGTCGATACTGTTTGCTTTTGGCTTATTATTACTGCTATTAGACGCATTTATCTATAGCCGCCTCGGTTACCACCTGAATGCATCATCAAGTGATCAAATAATTGCGCTCATCCAGTCACAAATTAGCCAAAACAATCGGCTATTTTGGTTTGTGAGCTTAGTGCTTGCCATCACCATTCTTGCTTTTGAATTGGTTGTCAGCAACTACGCTTGGAAACATTTGCGTGATTTACAAAGAACTGTCTTCGCTAGATTCGTGGTTTTTGGATTAGTGAGCTGTTTTTTCATCAGTCATTTATTGCACATATGGGCAGACGCCAACCTTGAATATGACATTTTGCGTCAAGATACGATATTGCCGTTGTCTTATCCTACAACCGCAAAAACATTATTAACTAAATATGGCATGTTCGATAAAGCTGATTACATCGAACGTAGAACCAGCCCTCTAAAACTACGTGATAGCCAGGTAACTTACCCGTCAATCACGCAGGTTTGTAATGAAGAAACACCTGAAAACTCTGTTTATGTGGTACTAAGAGAGTCGCCATTGACTAGCGAATTAATAAAGCAATTTTCTCAACGAACTCAATCAACTACGTACAATTTAGAAAATCACATTGATAACGCGTTACCAAAAAATGCTTGGTTTAACTTCATCTATAGCCTTCCGAGCATTTATCAGGACGACATACTAAACTCTGGTAAAAAGCCTGTATTGTTTCAAGCATTGGAAGATAAACAACTGGCGTTTTCCATAACCGTTATTAGCAAAGAACAAGAAAGTGAACTACCAGAGAAATTCATCGATGTGTTTAGTAGTTTTCAACACGTTGAAAATGTAGCGCCACTCATTTTTCAACAACAATTGGGACAACAAGAAAAAGGTTTACACCTATTCTATTTCACCAAATCGCAAACATTCCAATATGAACTATTCGTTGACGCCCTATTGCTCTCACAAAAACGAAAGTCATCTAAAGATATTGTTTGGATTGGTTCATTAGGCAACGAACATGTGAACACGGTATTAATGACAAAGCCTGCTTTGCTTATACTGCCTAATGCAAGCAAACAAAAAGCCTCAAAACTTACGAGTCAAATGGATGTACAACCGACATTAATGACTAATTGGTTTGGTTGTAAGTTAGCAGCTAACACATATAGTTCAGGCGAAAACATTGCTGACCTTAGCCAGGATAGAGTCATTGCGAACACATTGGACAGTGGTATTGTGGTCTTTAATAAAGATAAATCGGTATTCATTGATCAAAACGGCAACTTTCAGAGCTATTCTCGTCAGTTAGAAGCACCCATTGTGACTTCAGCTGACTTTCCGTTGATGATTGACGGCGTACACTTTATTAAGCAGTTTTATCAACAATCTAATATGAGCAATAATTCAACAAACGATAACTAAGGTGGATATTGTTGATTGCAATTAATAATTAAATCATTAATATACACAGCTCATCATTCTTGATGTTTCTTGTCGGGATATAGCGCAGTCTGGTAGCGCGTGCGTCTGGGGGACGTGAGGTCGCAGGTTCAAGTCCTGCTATCCCGACCACTTCTTTATCGATATTTTCAGTGTAACACTCGCTTGTATTAAAACTCTCGTTAAGTAAGAGATATCTTTTATGGATTGGTATAACGATACAATTCAAATAAAGAGCGAAACTCCTGTTCGCTCTTTCCCTTTATTATTTAATTCACATGACCTACCTAATCATAACTCCCAACCAATGTAACACCTGAAAAGGCTCTATAACCATTAATACGGATAAAATACGTTCCACTAGTATCCGTTAAATTAGGACAGGTTTCATTATTACCATTGAGATAAGGACGACAGTCGTAGTCTCTATCAGTTGGCTTTTCCCCATATTTAACAAATAGATCAGCATCGCCACTACCACCTTTTATTTCAAATCGAATATTTGTAGCACCTGCGGGCACAACCATCGTGTATTCTAGGTCTTGGCCTCTATTGCCGCTTAAATTCGTCACTGGTACGCCATTTTGTAGCTCACTTTCTGGTGGTGTAGTGTCCGTTTGGTAGTTTGCAACCAAATTAACATTACTTATTTCATTCCACGCTTGTACCATCACATGGTATGTACCCGTTTGAATACTACTTATCGAACACTGCTCTGTGCTCGATGAGCTGGTACTATTACAGTCGTATAAATTTGTTGTTGGTTTAGCATTAAACTTCACGTATAAATCCGCATCACCGGTGCCACCTGATGTATTGAATGACAATGACGTAGCATCTGCCGGAACGTCGAATGTATAAAACATCTCTGCTTTTGCTGCGCCAGACACCGAAACAGGCACGTTATTTTCCAGCACATTTGTATCTGGCGGAATAATTACATCACCGCTTTTTGCGAGTTCAGCGACATAGGCCGAAGCAAGGCGAGCAAAGTTAAAGGAGTGACCAGCATCAAATGATGTATCACTTGATGTGTGAATGCTTGGATTGTAATCATTCATATTCGATTCAAACGGCATAGACGCTGCGTAGCCACGATTGTGCCAGGATGCATGGTCCGAACACCCGTAACCACATTGATCAAAACCATAGCTAATATCATTCAAATAAGTATCAATTAACTGGGTCATAAAGTTATTTTGCGCACTGTTGGTATAATCCGTCATAAAAACAATGTCTTTATTAGATGTGCCTTTATATCCCGACATATCAAATTGTGCGACCCCTATAACTTGTTTTCCTTGTGTTTTATAGTCTTGCGCAATATCACCAGAACCTCGTAAACCAACTTCTTCAGCTGCATAGCCGATAAATTTTACTGTGCGTTTAGGCTTAAAATCACTTGCTACAATTGCGCGTAGTGTTTCCGTTAATACGGCTATGCCTGACGCGTTGTCATCTGCTCCCGGAGCCTTACCACCTAATGGATTAGACAGATTAATCGAGTCTAAATGACCACCAACAATAACTATTTCTTCATTATTAGTTGTTCCCGCCACCGTTGCGATAACTGACGACTGTTGCCATGAGTGGCTATACAGCTCTACATTAATGTCATTTCTTGTCGATGCAATGGATGACCAATGATCTTTGATCCACTCAGCCGCTTGCTGACCTGTAGAACTGGTATAATAGCGGTTATGGTAATTATCCAAAGTGTTAACGGTAGAGGCTAAGTTTGCAGAAGATAGTTCACTGAGCAGTGAATTTACACCGTCTGGGTTATCGATAGTGTAATTTACTAATGATTGTGTCCCCGAAATATTTGCGGCTTTCTCTGTGTATTTGAGTGCTTCAGCAAGTGAGTCATGGAATATGAAACCCCCACACCGTTTGAAGTTGTCATGCATGAATTCGCTTAACTTACCTAATGCAGACTTATCAATACTCACAACATTAACTGCTTGACTCGATACATTTGTATTAGGTTCTACGTTCGTATGTTTGATTACTTGTGCAGGTTGTACATTTTTAAAGAAAAAAGGTACAGATGATAGCCGGTTGACTAAGCTAACCGCGTCAGTACCGATAGAAATCCATACTTCTTCTTTACCATTATCAGGAGAGTTTTTCGTAGTGAAATCTTGTCCATTTATTTTTTGTTTAGTGGAATGTTTTTCGGCATTTAGCGCGAGTAACGGCAGTGAAACTGACAAACCAATAGCCAGTGCACCAATCGATATTTTGTTCATGGTAATTCTTCCGCGTATGTTTGAATGGAAAAAGTGCGTATTTGACATACGCACTAACTAGAAATGAGGGACAGGTGTCCCTCGATATTCAATGAAACTAAAGTACTAAGGATTTGCTTTGATACTCAGTGTAACGCCATTGGCAGCGCTATAACCTCTAAGATCTACATGCCAAGTACCTGCAGCAGGATTTGTAAAGGTACATGTTTCTTCATTTCCATATTTATATGGACGGCAATCGTAGCTACTGGTTGTGGATTGGGCACCATGTGTCACATACAAATCAGCGTCACCAGAACCACCAGTAATTTTAACCGTTAATGACGAGTAACCCGCGGCCAAATCTACCGTTTCTCTATACCACTTGCGTCTTTCAATCGATATATCGCTAGTGGTGCGGTCGATAAGGTCTAAGCCTCCTTCAGCATAGCTGCCTGTTAAAGAAACACCGCTAATCGCGTTCCATGCTTCAACCATGACATAATAAGTACCCGCTTGAATTGATGTAATATTACACGTTTCATTGCTCGTAGAACTCGTACTGTCACAATCAAAGTCGTTCAAGGTTGGTTTATCACCATATTTTACATACAAGTCTGCGTCTCCGCTGCCACCTGTGGTAATAAAGCTAAGGCTAGTAGCCGTTGCAGGTACTTCCAATTTATAGAACATTTGATCTTTTGATGCACCCGAGATTCCGGTTACAGGAACATTATTTTGTAATTCCGTTACGGTATCTGGCGTTCCACAACTACTACCAGAACTTACATTTGAATTTACGCCTACCGTGGCTAAGGCAGCTTTTACATCATCTGTGTCATATCCCAGATCACAGGCTGCATCCATAGCACCATTACCAGCCTGATCCCAATTAGTGTTTGAAGTCCAGTAGCTCTTATTTGCGTTTGTCATGACTTCAAATGCTTTTTTAGTATTCCAGCCAGAGGTAGTGGCTAACAAATAAAATGCTCTGTTAAACACACCAGAGCTGTAGTGCACATCCATACCTGAAGAGTAGTCAGACTGGTGGCCGATAGAACGACCATCTTGTGTTGGATCATCCATGTAACGAAGCGCTCCATTGCCTTTGAATATTTGCTCCCCTACTTTCCAATCGTTCGACCCTGTCATGTAGTATTCTGCCGCTTCGCCCGACATATCAGAGTATGATTCATTTAAGCCACCTGATTTTCCAGAATAGACTAGCCCTGAATTTTGTTCCGTGAAGCCATGAGATACTTCATGTGCTGACACGTCTAAACTGACCAAAGGATAAAAAGTATTTTGACCATCGCCAAACGTCATTTGAGATCCATCCCAAAACGCGTTTTCATAATTATTTGAATAATGAACGCGCATGGTTAACTGAAAAGTTAATGGTGCTGCACCAAACCAATCATTGAACATGTTAAAAACAACATTACCAAAATAGTGGGCATCATTAAGCGGTGAGTATGCACCGTTAATTTCTTTTGTGGTGTTTTCTGGACAAGTAAAGCTAAAAGCAGTAGAACCACTAGTGCCATGATTCAAGTTCACTGTTTTTACATTTGAATTTGTCATTGTACAGTTACTACCCGATTGATTCACATCGAGGTGGCCATAATCCGTACCGTAAAAATACTTTCCAGTTTTTTGGTTACCACCTGGACCAGTCGCATCTGCTGTTTGTAAATTATCAAATTGATGAAGCACTTCTCCGGTATGTGCGTCAATAATGTAGTAAGGTCTTGCTGGCTCGTCGCCATATTCAACAAAACTCACTTCATACACTAATCTAGCAACGTCATTTTCGTCCTGCCAAATGGACAGCGTCGACGATTCATTTGCGGTTACAACGATGCTTCTTGAAAGCGCTGCGCCGTGGCTAAGTTCTTTCGCAGATTGTAATGCATTCTCAGCCGAGATTGTGGGTGTTGTAGTACTAATGTCTTGAGCGATCTTGTCAAGAATTGAACCGTGTGCATGCTTAAATTCACCCGCTTTAGTAATGGAGATAATTGCATCGTCGTTTATAACGGGAAGATCATGGTAACGCTGTTGGTAACGGAATGTTTGGTCACCATTTCGTATAGTAATCTTTCTTTTTTGCTTAAGGGTACTTCCAGCCTCAAGACGTATTAAATCACTTGGCGCTGCGGATACTAACGATGGGTTACTTTGCGCAATAGTCGCTAATGCATTATTTTGTTCGTTAAGTAGCTTTCTTTCTGCAGCGTTGATGCTATTTGCAGATAAAACTGCCATTGCAACCGCACTTATCATGATTGTATTATTGTGTTTCATTTCTCTACCTTAAAATTATGTTTCTAATAGACGCATTTTTAACGTCTAAAATGGAAGTTCATCCGTAATTCCAATTACTGGGAGTTTGCTGAGTCGCAATTTTTCAGTAATAAAACCAAAATGTACGAACATAATGTTGATAGTAATGCACAAATCTATCTTGCTATCCGATATCGGAAAGCATTTTTAATACGATGACAAAACATCACACTTTGTTAACAAATATTAACAACGCATTAAACCTAGGACAGGATTTTTCAAAGATCAAATTTTATTAATAATTCTATTTAGAACATGCATGAAACTAGCGACATGCTCACAACCCTCTATTTTCAATAGCTTTAAGTTGCTTAATAAAAATATAGCTGCACAAAGAATGAGGTTTTTTGTCTAAGAAAGATTTATTTTTGTAAAAATTATGTTGTTTTGATGTTTATGTACTAGTCTTTTTTATCGCGACCGTATAAACATCCTATTTACATTAGGTTGTTGGAAGCTTCACTTACTACACACTAAAATAAGGGAGGTAAATCATGGCTAGATATGGATGTATTTTATTATCACTCGTTATAAGTTTAATGAGCCATGCGACAGTCAAAAACAACAATGATGATCCTGTAATCATTGCAGACACAATCAATAAGTCACTGTCATTAGCACCTATTCAATCGCTATTGCCAGGCGAAGACACTTCTAATGAGATCGTTGTATCTCATTCTGGGGCAGCTTTTATAAAAGTACATTTTGAGTATTTTAATTTACCTGAGGGTGCATACGTTGTAGTGTCTGATCCGCAGGGAAATGAAAGCTATACCTATGATGGAATTACGCACAACTCGGCCACTTTTAACGGAAGTGATGGTGAAAATGGCTTAAATCAGTTTTCTGCCATGTCAATTTTTGGTGATACAGCTATCGTTAAGTTAGTTATGCCTTCAAATGCTGTTTGGCTGCCCAAACATGGTATTAAGATCGATCGGATCAATGCAGGTCTGACTACCGCAATCAACCCTACCAATAAGTTTGACTCTGCAGCACCTGAGTCTACTTGCGGTGTTAACGAACGAAAAGATGTCGCTTGTTGGGTAACAAGCCATCCCGTTGAGTATGAGCGTACTCGTCCTGTTGCTCGGCTGTTAATGTCAGGAAGTGGTTTATGTACTGGCTGGCGCGTTGGTAATGAAAACTACATGTTTACCAATAACCATTGTGTTGAAACGCAAAGTGAGTTAACTAATACAGAAGTTTGGTTTAACTATCAAAATACGACCTGTGGAGGTAGCACTAAAGCTGGTACAGTAAAAGTTACAGGTAAAGATTTATTTAAAACTGACTATGATCTAGATTACACCCTATTCTCTGTTAACAATTTTGATACCATCGAAAGCTTCGGAAATTTTGGTATAGAAACGCGCTTACCAACACTAGGTGAGCTAATCTATATCGCGCAACATGGTTCCGGTAATCCGAAAGAACTTGCCATTGAAAGTGACCAAAATGCAAATGGGCTTTGCCAGATTGATATTGCGACAACCAATGGTAGAGGCACTAACACCGATACGGGTTACTTTTGTGACACTATTGGCGGATCATCAGGATCACCAGTAATTGCGAGCAGTTCAAACAAAGTTATCGCCCTACACCACTTCGGTGGCTGTGAAAATCAAGGCGTTCAAATGTATAAAATCTGGCCGCAGGTTTCTAGTTATTTCGGTGGAACACCACCAAATGGAGATGGTGGTTCAGGTAACCAAAATACACCACCCACTGCACAGGCGTCTATTACCTGTACTGACTTATCTTGTAACTTTGACGGAAGTAATTCACAAGATAGTGACGGTACAATTACGAGTTACCAATGGGACTTTGGAGATGGTACAAGTTCAACGGGCATCAATGCTAGCCATACATATGGGACTTCTGGCACCTATAGTGTTTCATTAACAGTTACTGATAATGAAGGTGCTACAAACATTGATACCCAAAACGTTAGCGTCACTGATGGTAGTGGTACTAACGAGTTACAGTCTGGCGTTCCAGTTCCAAATCTTTCAGGCAACAAAGACGATATTTTGCGTTATTACATAAATACTACTGAACCAAATAGCATTATCGAAATTAGTATTGAAGGGGGCTCAGGTGACGCCGACTTATATACGAGATTATCCTTTGAACCGACGAAATCAGACTATGATTGCCGCCCGTACAAGAATGGCAACGCTGAAAGTTGCACACTTACTGTTGATAATCCTGATACCGTTCATGTTGCGTTAATAGGCTACACCGATTTTAGTGGGGTTACTTTGACGGCTAACGTGACTGTAGGAAACGATAATGGGTTTCCAAAACTAAATCTATCGGCTAACAAAGGCGATTGGCTAAGATATACGTATATAGTTCCTGCTAATCAATCACAAATTCAAGTTCAAATGAGTGGCGGTTCAGGTGATAGTGATTTATATGTCAAAAAATCAGAACAACCAACAAAGAATAATTGGGACTGTCGACCATACAAGTTAGGTAACAATGAAGCTTGTACAATCGACGTTGTAGCTGGAGAGGAAATTCATATTGGTTTACACGCCTACAGCAACTTTTCAGGTGTGTCTGTCAACGTAGAATAAGCACTTTCAAGTTACAAAGTATCACCATGCTTTTATCGTGGTGATACTATCCACAGTAATTTTTATCGCTGTTTTTTTATACTGTGAACTTAGTCAAGTATTCATCATATTCTACTTTTATTGGCGTTCATTGCAGTGACAGTCTGCGATTCATCTTCTAGTTTTTCTTCAATTTAGAGTTATAAGAGCCCTTCTATGGGTTTTACTTTTTACAATCCCTTCACAGAATATCATTCCCAAAAATAAGTTTGTTGCAGTAAAAGTGAACACTTACACCAACCAACTATAGGGTTACCAGAGTTACAATCAAGACACCAGGAAGAGTTACCAGGGTTATCGCAAGGGATTGCATTAGAGTTACCAGGGTTATAAACACATTGACCTGCAGGGTTATCAGAGTTACCATGATTCTTTTTAAAAATATGAGGTGTATTACGTGATTTACCCGGCAAAAATTAACCAAGAGCATGGCACTGAATTTAGACTGACATTTCCGGATCTTCCGGGCTGTAAAACCAGCGGAAGCACTGTTGAAGAAGTGATGAAAAACGCGCAACAAGCAATTGCTGATCACTTGAGTATTTTGGCAGAGTATGGCGAACCAATTCCTCATGCATCATCAATTGATGTTCACCTTAATAATCAATTAGAAACAAATTGCACTTGGGCATTAATCGAATTCGATATTTTGCCTTATCTAGGTAAGAGCCATAAAATCAATGTGACGCTACCGGAATTACTCATCAAACGAATTGATGATCGGGTAAGTAAATCCGAAATCCATAAAACACGTTCTGGATTTATTGCGAGCGCTTGTCTTAAAGAAATAAATAAGAAAGATTAACGGTGAATTTGTCGTTTTATGCGTGAAGAATTTGATATGATTAAGCGCGCAAACACACCTTATACCAATCAAAAATGAAGTAGTACAATAGGTTTTATTACAATGACAAATAAGCAATTACTATTACTCAGTAGCTCACGAGTAGATAATACTGAGTACCTTTCTCACGCATTACCGATGATTTCGGAGCACTTAGGTGCGATTAAAGAAGTACTATTTATTCCTTTTGCAGGCGTTACCATCAGTTACGATGAATATTTAGAACGAGTGCAAAGCGCCCTTTCAGCTTTAGGTATTACTGTAACAGGTTTACATCATTTTGAAGATAAACAATCGGCGCTAAAAGATGCGAGCGCCATTCTCGTTGGTGGCGGCAATACTTTTCACCTACTCAATGAACTCTATAAATACGAGTTAATAGAAACGATTCAAGAGCAAGTAGGCGCAGGTACGCCATACATTGGCTGGAGCGCAGGATCTAATATTGCGGGTCTATCAATTAAAACAACAAACGACATGCCAATCGTAGAACCACCGAGTTTTAATGCGCTCAATCTCGTTAACGTACAATTAAATCCACACTATACCGACTACAACCCTCCCGGATTTAATGGCGAAACGCGTGAACAACGATTAGCAGAATTTATGGTTGTTAATGCTGATACTCCAATTATTGGTATCGTAGAAGGTACTGCGTTGAAAGTATCAGGAGAAGAGATCAAGCTTATTGGTGGAGAGCAAGGGTTTGTATTCAAAGCAGGTAACAAAACCGCTGTGGAAAGTGGCACAGTAGTTAAACTGTAACGATATCAAAACTGCAAGCTACAAAAAACGGCACTACTAAAGTGCCGTTTTTAATATACGTATACTCGCGCTAACGTCACAGTATAGCGTCGGTATTAATTTGTTGCGCAACCTTTCTAATGTCTGGCTCAAAGGATGTGCGCCCTAAGAATGGGCAAGCCAGCAAGTTTTTCAATTCGTCGATATTGTCTTCTAGATACGGCATATCCTGCTGAACATTGGCAAACCAACCGCAAACGGATAAACCGTCACGTCGAATCGCTTCAGCTGTTAACAATGCATGATTTAAACAACCTAGTTTCATATTTACAACCAAAATGACTTCTTGTTGTGTTTCCTGTGCGAGTTCAGACATGTAATGGCCATTGCCCAACGGTAAGCGCCATCCACCGGCGCCTTCAGTCACAATAACATCGCTATTTGTTGCCAATAATTGCTGATAATGCTGAATTAAATGACTAACCTCTATCAACACATTTTGTTGTTCAGCTGCAATATGTGGCGCAATTGGTTGCTCGAAAGCGATAGGATTAATGCATTGATAGCTCTGGTTAGCATTTGCCACATCCATTAAGCGCTTAGCGTCCTCATTTACCAATTTACCATTAACGACGTCGCAGCCCGCTGAAACGGGTTTGAATACGGCAACTTGTTTTCCCATTTGTGCCAGCATATACACAAGCGCCTGCGCAATATGCGTTTTTCCTGCATCAGTATCTGTTGCTGTAATAAAGTATCTTTTCATAGGTATTAATTATTTAACTTCACCGCCATGCCAGAAAACACACGATATGTAGCTGGATAAATATCATTGGGTTCTAAAAAGTCCTTGTAACTTTCGGTCATTTGCAGCCATTTTGAACGGCCACCTAATCCTTTATTTTGCTTTTTAGCCACACGTGTTGCACCGAGCCCTTTCAATTCATGAACCAAATGAAGTACGTTTTCGTACTCAAGAATGACATCCTGAACATTATGTTCCAGCAACTTTGCTTGAGCAGAATCAAATTTATCTACCATTTCCGCTTCAGATTTGAAGTCAATTACATGTTTATCATCGTCAACTTGCGCCCACGACGATTTTAACTCAAATAATGTACCATCAACTAAGGTGGTAAAAATGAACAAACCGCCCGGCTTTAGTACTCTGAATATTTCATCTAAAACGGTATCAAGCGGATCACACCATTGAATCACCAAATTAGAATAAATCAAATCAAGGGAATTCGTCTGAAACGGTAATTTAAAAGCGTCACCTTCTAACCATGCAATCTCTTTGCTCCGGCTTTCCTGCGCAAATTTTAACATTTTGGTTGAAATATCTAGCCCCATTACGAGCTGATAACGTGTTGCTAAAATATCAGTGAAAAACCCTGTACCCGAACCAAGATCAAGTACTTTTAAATCGTTTCTGTTCGGCAACCACGGCATTAGATGTTTACCACTGTATCGTTGTAAACGCGCAGAAACATCATATGATCGACTTGCTGAACCAAATGTTTTAGCAATTTTATAGCGATGGACTAAGTCCGGCATTTATGTAAAACCTCATGTAAACTTTCAACTAAGTATTTGATATCTTTATCATTATGTGCAGCTGTCAACGTAACGCGTAACCTTGATGTGTTCGCTGGGACAGTGGGTGGCCTAATTGCAGTAAGCCAAATCCCATGATCTTCTCTTAATCTATCAGCGACACCTAATGCAAGAGACTCTTCGCCTAAAACCATTGCATGAATTGATGATTGTGAGGATATCAGTTTAATACTTTTATCTAGCGAAGAAGAAAATAATTGACTCAAATATTCGATTTTTTCTCGTCGCCATTGTTCTTTTTGTATTATATCTATACTTTTACTCGTCGCCCAAGCAATTGCTGGCGACATTGCTGTTGAATAAATATAGTGTCGACAAAAATTCACTAAATAATCGTGAACCTCATTATCGCAGGCTACAAAGGCACCACTTGTCGCAATGGCTTTGCCAAATGTCGCCATAACAATATCAATGTCTGGAATGCTCGCAACACTACCTTGGCCAGTATCACCCCTAACACCGATCGCATGAGCGTCATCAATGTACAAACCGGCATTATGTTTTTTTGCAGCGGTTGAGAGTGCAGCAAAATTTGCGGCATCACCATCCATACTAAAAACGCCCTCAGACACAATTAGCTTAACGTCTTGATTGAGTTTTTCCAGTTGGCTATTTAAATGACTCTCGTCATTATGGCGAAAACGCTTAACATCAGCACCACTGGCCAGTGCCCCATCTATCAATGAAGCATGAGACAATTTGTCTAAACAAAAAGCGGTATTCTCGTTACCTAACGCTTCCAAAACACCGTAATTGGCGCTAAAACCACTTCCAAACAATAAACACTTAGGCTTATTGAGCCATTGGCAGACCTTATCTTCTAGATGTCGGTGCGCAAAATGGTAACCCGTAACCAAACTTGATGCACTTGAACACACACCAAATTTGTTCGCACCTTCTTCTAAGGCTTTGTTTATCAAGGGATGTTGGTTCAACCCTAGATAATCATTTGACGAAAAGTTTAAATATTGCTTTCCGTCAATAATGATGTGTCGAGCATCTTGATTCTCAACACAACGTCGACTGCGATAAAGGTTTAAGTCACGCTGTTTTTGTACTTTGCGGCTAAAACTTGAACAGTCAAATGCAACCATATTTAGTTAGCCGCATCGTAAAACAAATCAGCATTTTGATTGTTTACCATAGCAGTTTTTAACGCGATTGATTCCTGTGCTTCGTCAATATTATTGTCGATTGTCTCAGTGTTAATACCAAGCTTTTTAAACAACATAATATCTTGATTTGTTTCAGGATTTGCTGCCGTTAATAGTTTACAACCGTAAAAGATCGAGTTTGCGCCCGCCAAAAAGCACAAAGATTGCATTTCTTCGTTCATCGCTTCACGGCCAGCAGACAAGCGAACATGACTCTTTGGCATCATGATTCGTGCCACAGCGATACAACGAATAAAATCAAATGAATCTAAATCTTCAACGTCAGATAAAGGTGTGCCATCAATTTTAACCAGCATGTTAATTGGCACACTTTCAGGTTGTGGTGACAAGTTTGCTAATTGTACTAATAATGATGCACGATCATTGGCTTGCTCGCCTAAGCCTACGATGCCACCACTGCATACTTTCATGCCAGCGCCGCGTACTGCATCCAGCGTGTCTAAACGATCTTGATAAGTACGTGTTGTAATAATCTGGTTGTAGTGTTCCGGAGACGTATCAAGGTTATGGTTATAGTAATCTAAACCAGCTTCTTGTAACTGCCCAGCCTGATCTGGTGACAACATACCTAATGTCATACAAGTTTCTAAGCCGAGTGATTTAACCCCTTTAACCATCTCAAGCACGTAAGGCATATCACGTTCTTTTGGATTACGCCACGCAGCGCCCATACAAAAACGTGTAGATCCTTGCGCTTTGGCTTGTTTCGCCGCCTCAAGAACTTTTTCAACTTCCATCAAACGCTCTTTTTCAATGTCAGTTTTATAGCGCGCACTTTGAGAACAGTATTTACAATCTTCCGGACAAGCACCTGTTTTAATTGACAGCAAAGTGCTCACTTGTACTTCATTCGCATTAAAATGCTGACGATGAACAGTTTGCGCCTTGAACATGAGATCGTTAAAGGGCAAATCAAATAATGCTTGCACTTCTTTTGTCGTCCAATTGTGACGAACACTGGCATTATCAACGGCTTGACTTGTTGATGATTGAGACATGTAACTTACCCTTTAAATAAAATTGAAACATAAAAACTAAAAGAGTAGTCTATGCCGCACGCAAGATATGTCAACAAACAAACACAACCAAAGTTAACAAATGAACAAAATAACACCAAAAATGCTCAATTTTGATCGTGAAAACATATGGCACCCGTACACTTCAATGGAAAATCCATTGCCTTCCTATCCGGTTGAATCTGCAAGTGGTGTTCATATTCAGCTAACGACAGGCGAAAGGTTGATCGATGGCATGTCCTCTTGGTGGTCTGTATTGCACGGCTATAACCACCCTACACTTAATCAAGCACTTATCAATCAGATAGAAAAAGTATCACATGTCATGTTCGGCGGTTTAACTCATCAACCCGCTATTTCTTTGTGCGAAAAACTAATCGCTTTAACACCGAAGGGATTGGACAAAGTCTTTTTATCCGATAGTGGCTCTGTTTCAGTAGAAGTTGCAATTAAGATGGCCATTCAATACTGGTACAGTAAAGGAAGAAAGCAAAAACATAAGCTGATGACCGTGAGAAACGGCTATCATGGGGACACATTTGCAGCTATGTCGGTATGTGATCCCGTAACAGGCATGCACCAGTTATTTGATTCTGTATTAATGCAAAACATATTCGCGCCAGCCCCTAACTGCGACTTTTATGACGAATGGCATCCCGTCGCGACTGGTGAACTAGAACAATATTTTGCCAAGCACCACGTACAACTCGCGGCTTTCATTATTGAACCTATCGTTCAAGGTACTGGAGGGATGCGCTTTTATCACCCTAATTACCTTAAAAAGGTTCGAGAGTTATGCACGCAATATGATGTCCTGTTTATAGCTGATGAAATCGCAACAGGTTTAGGACGAACTGGGAAACTATTTGCGTGCGAATGGGCGAATGTTTCACCAGACATAATGTGCCTTGGCAAAACATTAACAGGCGGATACCTTACATTGGCAGCCACACTGTGTTCTACAGAAATTGCACAGGTGATTAGCCAAAGTGAAGCTGGATGCTTTATGCATGGACCAACTTTCATGGGTAATCCGCTTGCCTGTGCAGTAGCTAATGCCAGCATTGAATTGTTAATGGAAACGGAATGGCAAACAAAGGTTGCAGAAATAGAGTCTGTATTAAAAGAGAATTTATTACCTATAGATCAACATGAGCGTGTAGCGTCAACACGTGTTTTAGGTTCGATAGGCGTGGTGGAAACTACAAGTGCGGTAAACGTAGCGGAAATTCAAAAACATTTTGTTGAGCAAGGCGTGTGGATAAGACCTTTCGGTAAACTAATTTATATCATGCCACCGCTTATTATTAGTGAATCACAAATCAAACATTTAGTTAAAGGTATTGCGAGCGCTCTAGAGATTCCAAGCTGTTTTATCTAACAGTAATTTAATCTAGAAACTTTCTATGCAAAATCTCTAGCAATATAGATTATCCAGCAAACGACAATCGTAAACAATAATAAGTAATTATAGTGTTGGTTGTCGTCTTTGCGTCGGGATCTAAAATGATTAATCGTAATGCTCAGATAACTAAAGAGCGCACTTAACCAAAGTATCACGTAAAGGTATCCGGTTAATGGCGTCAACCAATACGTTCGAATCTCGATTTCATGATAACGCAGTAAAGCAAAATCATCATCGGGTGCGGCGTAAAAAGAAACGACTAACCCTATGACAAATAACAGCCAACCAGTGAGTGCTAATGCCTTCATAATTAGCACTAGGTAGTCTAAATTTTCACGTTTTCTACGATTTAACATCAGTCAAACTACTTAATTTACGCGGTATAGTTTATATTTTACCTTCAAATTACCTTATTTTATTAACTTTTACTTGTTAAACATAATAGTCGAGGTAACATATCAAGCCCTAAATTTAGAATAACACTTAATGACAAAGAGGTTGATAAATGTCAGTTATCGCAATTACTGATGTACTTGCAGGAAAGTACCCTGTAAATGAAGAAATAACCGTGCACGGCTGGATCAGAACACGTCGTGATTCAAAAGCGGGGATTTCATTTTTAGCTATCCATGACGGATCATGTTTCGACGCTATTCAGGCAATCGTTCCTAATGAGTTAAATAATTATCAATCCGAAGTTCTTAAGTTAACTGCTGGCGCGTCGGTTAAAGTAACAGGTAACTTGGTAGAATCTCCAGGTGACGGCCAATCGTTTGAAATTCAAGCGTCAAATGTAGAAGTACTTGGTTTTGTCGAAGACCCTGATACCTACCCAATGGCAGCTAAACGTCACTCCCTTGAATATTTACGTGAACATGCACATTTACGCCCTCGTACAAATATTGGTGGTGCAGTAACACGTGTCAGAAACACACTAGCACATGCAGTACATCGCTTTTTATATGAGCGTGGCTACATGTGGATTAGCACGCCACTTATTACAGGCAGTGACTGTGAAGGCGCGGGTGAAATGTTCCGCGTTAGTACACTTGACATGGAAAACTTACCGCGCACTGAAAAAGGCGATATAGATTACAAAGAAGATTTCTTTGGTAAAGAAACCTTTTTAACGGTTTCCGGTCAGCTGAATGTTGAAACATACTGTAGTGCACTATCAAAGGTCTACACTTTTGGCCCTACATTTCGTGCGGAGAACTCAAATACGAGCCGCCACTTAGCTGAGTTCTGGATGATCGAACCTGAAATTGCGTTCGCTGATTTGGCTGATGCTGCGGATCTTGCTGAAGATATGTTGAAATACGTTTTTAAAGCGTTGTTAGAAGAGCGCGCAGACGATATGGCATTTTTCCAACAGCGTGTGGACAAAACAGTTATCGATCGTTTGAATTCTGTTATCAACAGCGAATTTGTGCGCATGGATTACACTGACGCAATCGAAATTTTGAAAAACTGCGGTAAAGAATTCGAAAACCCAGTATCTTGGGGCATTGATTTAAATTCTGAACACGAGCGTTACCTAGCAGAAGAGCACGTAGGTGGCCCAGTTGTATTACAAAACTACCCTAAAGATATTAAATCATTCTACATGCGCTTGAATGACGACGGCAAAACAGTTGCTGCTATGGATATTCTAGCACCGGGTATTGGTGAAATTATTGGTGGTAGCCAACGTGAAGAACGATTAGATGTACTTGATCAACGTTTAGCGGAAATGAATCTAGATCCTGTAGACTATAGTTGGTATCGCGACTTACGTCGTTACGGAACTGTACCACACTCAGGTTTTGGTTTAGGGTTCGAACGTTTAGTTGCGTACGCTACGGGTGTACAAAACGTGAGAGACGTAATTCCATTCCCAAGAACGCCAAATAGCGCAGCGTATTAATCAACGTTTAAAGCCTATAAATACCAAAAAGCCCTTATTTATAAGGGCTTTTTAATCTGTAAAGATTAATGCTTAAATCTTTCAATTTAGGCTGAAAGTACAATAATTACCTACAATAAATAGCTTACGTGTGGCGCAAATGCTCTACTTGGTTTCACTGGAAGCTGCTTTTGCCTTGTGCCGATATATAAAAAGCCAATAATGTCATTATGCGCTTCAATATCTAACGCCTTTTTAACGTTAGCATCGTAACTCATCGCACCTGTACGCCACATTGCTCCGTATCCTAATGCGGTAGCCGCCATCTGCATCGCGTGCACTGAACAACCCGCCGCAACCGCCTGCTCAATTTCGGGGACTTTATCATGTGGTTGGTATCGTGTACTTACCACAATGATCAAAGGCGCACGATATGGCATATTTTTAGCCTTTTCAACTTTTGCTTCGTCACCACCACTAGCAATAATTGCATCACCAAAAATTGCACTTAGCTTATCAAGCCCTTTTCCAGAGATTACATCAAAATGCCATGGAGTTAACCCCGCATGATCTGGTACACGCATACCAGCAGTCAATATCTGCTCAATCTGTTCAGACACGGGGGCTGGTGAGGTTAATAAAGGGTTAGATTGTCGAGTCGTTAAAAATTTGATTATGTCCATTAATTAAGGAAAGTTGCTACAACTTGTTCTCTAGTTTGGTTCGAATCCAGTGATTATATAAGTAATAGTCAACGCTAGTAAATCGTCCTCCACCAATTCCTATCAAAACCAGCAACATAATAAAGTAAGTCGAAGCAAACTCGATACCGTTATTGAGTACGACGATATTACCATTTTCGTAAAGCCAATCAGTGTTACCGTTTTCCTCGAGAATCTCCTTCATTTTGTTTAAACGTACACGAGTCGCTTCACTATTGTTAAGGCTCATTTCCGCTTGTTCTACCCCTAACCAAGTAAGTACTTTTGCAGGACTAGCATCTACATTAGTAGGAGTAATTGCGAACCAGCCTTTATCTAAATGGACAGTGGTCGCTGCAACAACCATTGTAAACAATAACGGGATCGATACGATTCGCGTTAACAAGCCGATTAGTAGTAACCAACCGCCAAAGAACTCTGTCCAAGCCGCTAAATTGGCCAAGAGCTCAGGAAATGGTAAACCTAAGCCCCACTCACCGTTGCCAAACCAATTTATGATGTCTTGGCTGGCAAATAACTGATTAAATCCGTTAATGTCAGGGTTTGACAAGTTCATTTTACTGTAACCAGCAATTATAAAAATCGGTGCAAGATAAAGGCGCAACAATGTTGCTGAAATTGATTTAACGTGAAATGAACGATTGGCTAATGCTTGGTAAATGTTTAATAACTTCATAGACGTTTAATTTTTACAAAATATGAATGATAAGAACCCATATCAAGCGACTTAATTTCATTTAAGTTCAAAATATGTATTTATTTACAAATTTTTCTACTTTCTCAAAGCAATATTCAGTAGCATATACTTATGTATATAGGTAAAACACAAAATAGTTGTTGTAGTATATGAGTGAAATTGAAATAAAGCCAAAAGGACTATTGGCAAGATTATTTAGTCTTTTGAATACACTAAGAAAAGTTATTATTAATTTTGTTTTTTTCACTATCTTATTGTTATTTGTATTAGCCATAAGTGTAGAAGAAGACGAAGTGATTGTGCCTAACAGCGCCGCACTGGTATTAAATATCAAAGGCGATATTGTTGAACAAAAATATGAAATTGACCCATTTGACAGCATCGTTTCTGAAGCTCTAGATCAAAAGCCTGAGCGTGTCGAAGTATTATTGGATGATATTGTCGATGTCATCGAACATGCTAAGCATGACGATAGAATCCCACTAATCGTTTTAAAACTTGATGGCATGCAACGTAGCGGTATCACAAAACTCAAAATAATTGCAGAAGCACTGCAAGACTTTAAAACATCAGGAAAGAAAGTCATCGCGATTGGCGATCAGTATTCACAAAATCAGTATTACCTTGCAAGTTACGCTGATGAGGTTTGGATGAATCCAAATGGTTGGTTGCTGTTAGACGGATACGGACGTTATCAACTCTATTTTAAATCTGCTATCGAAAAACTGAATATTACCCAGCATATTTTCCGCGTGGGCACTTACAAGTCTGCTGTAGAGCCATATATGCGTGACAACATGTCAGAAGAAGCTAAAGAAGCTAATCAAGCATGGTTAAATGAGCTATGGCAGCAGTATAAGGCAGATGTTGCCCAGCAACGTGAATTTCCTGAATCAAATTTCGACGAAACAACCGACGATATTGTTAAGAAACTAGAAGCTACCGGTGGTGATGTAGCTAAATACGCGTTAGACAATGGTTGGGTAGACCAACTCAAAACACGCGAGCAAATCATTAACAGCCTTGTAGATGAAGTAGGACAAGCAAAAAATTCTAACTCATACAGCCATATCGCATTTAACGATTATTTACGTACAATTAAACCGCCTTTCCCGCTACCAAAAGCGCCGGGAGATAAAGTTGCGATTGTTGTAGCCAAGGGTACTATTTTAAACGGTACTCAAAAACCGGGTAATATTGGCGGTGATAGTACGGCTAAACTTTTACGTAAAGCACGTAACGACGACCAAGTTAAGGCCGTAGTTTTACGTGTTGATAGCCCAGGCGGCAGCGCATACGCATCTGAAATTATCAGACAAGAAGTTGAGCTTCTGAAAAAAGCAGGCAAACCTGTGGTTGCATCAATGGGCACGTATGCGGCTTCCGGTGGTTATTGGATTTCTGCGTCCGCAAATGAAATTTATGCTTCGCCAACAACTATTACGGGTTCAATTGGTATATTCGGCATGTTCATGACCTTTGAAAATGTTTTAAGTAAATTAGGTATCTATACAGACGGTGTTGGTACTACAGAAATGGCTGGTTTTGGCGTTACGCGCCCTCTTCCCGACGGTATTGCTAGTATCATCCAAATGAACATTAACAAAGGCTATAAAGACTTTATTACACTAGTAGCAACTAACCGTAATATGTCATTAGAGCAAGCTGATAGCATTGCACAGGGACGCGTGTGGACTGGTAAAAAGGCGGTAGAATTAGGGCTTGTTGATAAACTAGGTAATATCAATGATGCTGTTGATGCTGCGGCGAGTTTAGCTGGCCTTCAACATTATGATACATGGCTAGTAGAGAAAGAAATGTCTTCAACTGATGCATTCTTAAGACAGCTATTTAACACCACTGAAAGTTATTTCCCTCAAGCAGAACTAACAACAACAGGTCCAGTACAAGGCTTATTACACAAACTCAAACAAGAGCTTAATCACCTTGACAAATTTAATGATCCCCAAGGCATATACTCTTTATGTTTGACATGTGAAATAAATTAACTATCTTATGCCCCGAAATTCGGGGCTTTTTATTAGTTGAACCATATGAAAAAGAAAATATACGTCGCCTATACAGGCGGTACTATTGGTATGATGGCAAGTGAAGACGGTTATATCCCTGTTAAAGGGCACCTTACCGATTCAATCAATGCAATGCCAGACTTTCACCGTGAAGAAATGCCAGATTTTACGATTAATGAATATCATCCTTTAATCGATTCATCCAATATGACACCAGGGGACTGGCAACGCATTGCTGACGATATTTTCGACAAATATGAACGCTATGATGGATTTGTTGTCCTGCATGGCACAGATACGATGTCCTACACGGCATCCGCTTTGTCATTTATGTTTAAAAACTTATCTAAGCCGATCATAGTGACTGGTTCTCAAATTCCGTTTAGCCAGTTACGCTCAGATGGTCAGGTTAATTTATTAAACTCTCTGTATATTGCAGATAAGTACCCGATAAATGAAGTAAGCTTGTTTTTTAACAATAAGCTATTTAGAGGTAATCGCTCTATCAAAGCCTATGCCGATGGATTTAATGCGTTTGACTCTCCTAACTTACCACCACTGTTAGAAGCTGGGATTAACATAAAATTAGTTGAAGGAACATCAAACGAACAAAGAGAAGCCCCGTGCGAAGTACTTAATATCACGCCCCAACCCATTGGCGTCGTTCATTTGTATCCAGGTATTAGCACTAAAGTTATTGAAAATATCATTCAACAACCAGTGAAAGCACTCATTATTCGTAGTTATGGTGTTGGCAATGCGCCACAAGATGAACAACTGTTAGCGTGTCTAAAAAAAGCACATGACAACGGGATTGTTATTGTAAATTGCAGCCAATGTATCAAAGGTACGGTTAACATGAGTGGTTATGCAACGGGAGCTTCCCTGAGCAAATGTGGCGTTATTAGTGGTGGCGACATGACACTGGAAGCAACATTAACCAAACTGCATTATTTGTTAAGCCAAGATTACACGGTTGATAAAGTGCGTGAGTTAGTAAAAGAAAACTTGCGTGGCGAACTTTCGTAATTTATTTCGCTACGCTTTTTTTCTTGTTTATTGGGTTGATTTGCTCTACCACCAATGAAAATTCGAAATAATGTTTGGTTTTCTTTGGTGGATGCGATAATGAGAACTTCTTGAAATCTACCATGCTCCATTCCACTTGTTGCGCTAAAAAGTAGTAAGCGTCAATATTATCTGCTGTGATAACTTCTAGATTGTATGATGGTGCCCCATCACCTTTAGAAAATACAGGATGACCAGCATGAAAATCATAAACTTTTACTAACGCCCAAGCCGCTTGCATAATATGCCCGCCCACAGAAGCAGTCATGTGACCTGACTTTATTTTTTCAACTGCTTCACTAGTCCAGTCAATGCCACCGGTAATTATTTTGTTAGCAATCGGGCTATGCAAACTTAGCGTTGAATCTAATACCCCAAGCGCCATACCATCAGATGCAGCCCAGGCAATATCAATTTCACCGTATCGACTCGTTAATTGATGAATAATATCCCGACTACGTTCCCTACTCCACCCTCCGGGAACCACTTGCAAAAGGTTTACCTTTGGGTGGTGCGATACGCTTTTAATTAAACCACCGACTCGTTGTTCAGATTCGCCACTAAAACTGCCTGAAATTCCAATTGCTGTAAGTGTGTCCTTTTTGAATAAACTATTTGCTCTTGTAAACAAAGTGTCGGCTAGAAGCTCTCCCGCGTGGGTATTGTCGTGGTAAACTTCACCGAGCCAGTATCGATAGTTTTCCTGAGGATAACCCACTATAACTTGTTCGTCATAATGTAAAGTTCGTTCCATTGTTATAAAAGGGATCTTGGCTTGCTCTAAAACATCGAAGGATACTTTGGCATTTCCTCCATATGGCATGAGTATAACGAAATCAGGCTTTTGCTCAAGTTTAGCGAGCTGTTCAATCGTTTTGTGATTAAAAATACGATTATCTCTACCATAGACAACGCTCAACTCAATATTTAAATCATTTGCCGCTGCATAGGCAATTGCCGTGACGCGATCCCAAAACGGCGTACCGGGAATAGAAGGGTTAACCAAAGTTACTTTTAATGGAGCAGATAATGAAGAAAAAGACAAACACCAAATAAAGAGAAATAATTTCATACCACCTCCCAATACACAATGTAACTATAGCAATTAAATATTGTAATGCCTCAAGTTTTGGTTGCGTGTAACTCTTGAAGCATCGTACTATTTCATTACTCTTCAAAGAAGCTAAATATGCTACTTGTTCACATCAGTATTGGTTTATATGGAATATATTCTCGCAGTATCATTATTCGCTGTTTCGTCGTCTATTACGCCAGGACCTAACAACATCATGGTAATGACTTCTACCGTAAACTTTGGCGTAAGAAAAAGCTTGCCATTACTGACGGGCATTTGTGTAGGTTTTACTGTCATGTTGTTGCTAGTGGGGATTGGATTTGCTCAATTGTTTACACTGTTTCCTGAGCTACATCTAATCATAAAATGCATAGGAACGGCCTATTTACTCTACCTAGCTTGGATGATCGCCCATTCAAGTAGCGATATTTCAACAAACGCTGATATAAAGCCACTAACATTTATGAACGGTGCCTTATTTCAATGGATAAATGCTAAAGCCTGGATTGTCGCTACAGGTGCAATCGCTACCTTTAGCACAGCTGGTGGAGACTTAAACTACCAATTTATCGTTATTGCCCTTGCTTTTCTTGTGGTGTCCTTTCCTTGTGTTGGCGTTTGGATGATATTTGGCAATATATTGAAAGATATACTAAAGCGTAAGAAACATCGCACTTGGTTTAATTATTCAATGGCAACGCTTCTTGTCGTGTCTGTAGTTCCAGTAATAATTGAATTAATAAAGCAAGTGCTTTAAGCGAAAGAATCACTTAAAGCACTTGCTTTTGAATAACCCACATCAGGGTTAATCGCTAACGTAGATATTCTGTAGGCGCTTGAGTTCATCAGGCTGAATAGTTGATAAATCAACCGTTGCCAACCAGTCAAATAACAATTGTGTTAAATCGACTGAATTGCCAGAAGTCATCTGCTCCTGCATAAGCTCTACTTGCACTTTCATTCTGCTTTCGTTTAATGCTTTAGGTGACTCAACGCCTGCTAGAATTTCAAGCTTTAACAATTGATTTTGACGAGCATCTTTATCAGGTGATGAATCGTCTAGTTTCTTGTTTGCCTGCAGAAGCTTTTTCTGCCAAGTAATTGGTAACTCTTCAAATCGCTCGTTTTCATCTATTGTTTCCGAAGCATTACGTACATCAGTCAACAATCCAAATAATGTTTGCCAATGTAATTTTTGTTGCGCTGACTTAAGTTTTTTTCGCTTCGATTTAAACTGTTCAATTGCGTCATAAATACTACTAATCAAAGCCTTGTCATTATGACTACTTGATTTCACGGTAGAAAGTAAGTCTGTCAACTGCATAAGCTTTTTGTCGAATACTTTAATGCTTGGCTCACACTCTATTTTCACAAGTTCATCTAATTGAGCTTGCCACTCACTCGCTTGTTTCTTGAGAATGCTAGCTTCTTTTTGCTTTTGAGCGTCTCGCTTCCCAAATACCTGATCGTTTATTTGACGAAACTCTAGCCAAAGGTCATTTTCAAATTTAACGCCGCTATAACCCACTTCCGCCCATGCTTTTTGTATTTCCTTAATATTGTTGGTAGCCTGAAAAACATCGTCCATGTTCAAAGCGTCTTTAGCGTTTGCAATTAATGCTTGTTTCGCTGTTGCGTTATTTTGGTGGTATTGAAATACCCTCGATTTGATAGGTGCTAGCGCTTGCTCAAACTTACTTTTGCATTCGATATATCGCTTGCGATCTATATCACCACTTTGGCGCCAACGTTGTTTTAACTTGTTTAACTTGCCATCGAGCATTTTATTATCTTCTTGGTCGATAGCGTTTGATAGATTCTGTGCTTCCTTAATGAGCGCTAGTTTTACCTCGAGATTTTTTTCACGAATTTTTTCTTGTTCTGCGAAATACTTACGACATGGCTCGAAAGCTCTTTCGCACGCTTGGTTAAATGCTTCGTTAAGATCGTTTTCAAGATTTTCTTCTGCATGACCAAAGCTGTTCCATTGCTTTCGAAATTCCTTTACTTTATTAGACTGACTTACAGGATTGTCTAACGGGGTTTCAGCAAGTGCCATAACATCTCTTAGCAATTTTTCTTTCTTTGGCGTAGCGACATAGTGTTCCCAATCACTTAGTTCATCAATTTTTTCACTAAATTTATCGAATTCTTTTCTCAACGATTGTTGATGACGTTCGCTTAGAAGCGAATATTGGCGGGATGCGTGCTTAAAGATACCAAAGACTGCATTATATTTACCGGAATTTATTAAACGATTTATATCTGCAAATTTCTTTTTAACAACATGAAACAATTTCTGTTGTTCTTTACGGAATGGCTCAGCTTTAGTTTGCCAGTCAGTTTTAATTTCTGAATGGGCATCTAACACAGCTTGAGGTAAATACCCTTGCGCAACATCGACTACCGATTGCCATTGTTTTTGCCAATGTGAAAATTGTGCACATTTTTCATTAAACTCTGACAATTCATTGGCATGAGAAAGCTGACTAGCTTTAGCAATTAAATGAGTTGCTTGTGTAACAGAAGCCGCAATGTCTGATAAGTTACAAAGCTTTGCAATTAATGACTCAGCTGAATTTACCAATTGTTTCTGTTTAGCTTGATCAACACTAGACGACTTAACGTCTTGGATTAATTTGCCAAGTTGCTGTTCTACTTCTTCGTTGTTTAGTGTTACATTTTCAAAAATTGCATCTGTAATACTACTTTGTACGGTTTCTAACGTTTGCAAGAACGCGTCGTATTGCTGCTGCTTGTGCTTAGCGAGTTGCTTAGCTATTTTTTCTTGTTCATAAGCTTCGGCTTTATGACAAAAAACCTTATCTAGCTGAGCATTGATGTCACTATATTTATTTTGAAATTCGTCCGAATTATGTCCATCTAAGCAATCAAAATCCGACGTCAAACTCAACCATTCTTTCTCCAAACTAGCACGCTTCGCTAGTATCACCTCATAATTGGATTCTTCTCTTAGCGCAAGTAACTTGGATAACGTGAGTTGCGTTTTCTTAGCAATAACTTTGGGTTTATTTTCTTTATCTTTAATCGAAGCTATTCTGGATTGAATTAAATTAGCAACTTCGTCATTGCATGCTTTTTTATGCATTTTATCCAGCATGACGATGTCATCAGTTGCTTCTGCTAAATATACCTGTACAGCTGGATTTGGTTTTTCTACGAATGTATTAAATTTGAGTTGTGGCTTTTCAAGCTTTTCATAAAGCGTAATGATTAAGTTAGGATCATCTTCAACTTTCAGCCACGATTCAATGAAGCTGTGCTTAAGCGAATTATCCAATAAAGCGAACTTTTGTTGAACGGATAGTGTAATCGTTTTATCTCGACCAAAAACGATGGCTTCAACTTTTTTTTCTGCGAATGCTTGTGTCTTTTTACATGAGTTTGATTGCGAAGCATTTAGCCACTCTTCAAAGGCATTTAGCTTAATTAGTGCTGCTCTTCTAACAAGATCAACTTCGTCATTTTCTACTAGCCACTTAAGTGTTTTAATACTGTCTGCGTGTTCAACGTCTAAAATCGTTTCAATCGCTTCAATTCGAACACTGCTGTCTTTATGTTGCCATCTAGGCTTGAAAAGTTTGTCAAAAATCATAACTGAGTGAACCTAGCGATGTCTTGGTTATCAATCTTTTCTTCTTTAACAAATTCTGCTTTAATCTCACGTTTAGATTTTTGCACCATCTCACCGTCAGCACCAATTGTTAGCATTTCGTTCGAATCTAGGTGAATGGCTTGATAGGCCATAGAAATTTGTAAAGCCACATCACGTTGCGCTTGTTCAACTGGAGTACCTTCTGGCCACTTACCCGTTTCAGCAGCGTGTTTCATTCGAAGATACATATCTTCAGACATGTGTTTTACCGTTGAAATTATATCCATTATGCTTTTTTACCACGCTTTAAGATCAATATTTTTACTCGAATAATAATATAGATTACAAAACCAAGAATTGAACTCGTTAATGCTGCTAAATATTCCCAAGAGCCAGGTTGCGCGTTATACCAATTAAGCACAAGTATACCAGCGCAAAACATTAATATTGCAACAAAAGAAAACGACATCAAACGCTGAGATTCATTGATAAGGTTGATTTTACGTAGCGTTGCTAGCTTTTCCTCATCTAAGTTTTCAAGATCTATAGAACAATGGGAACAGGATTTTGCTTTATCGGATATTTTTTTGCGACAGCTGGGACAATCTATTAACGCCATAATCACCTCTTTAGATAAATTCGCGAATATTTTACAAAAAAAAACGCCCTTATGGGCGTTTTTTTACATCTAATTTAGTGAACTACGCAAATTTCTATTTTTTATTGCGTTCCACCCAAAAGTCAGCATTCTTAATCCCTAACTTTTCAGGATCAAACGTGTAATTTTTTACTCCTTCTTTTTGCTGAGCTTCATAATCGCGTAATGCTTTAACAGCTGGTTTTGCAACAAAGAATATAATAATAATGCCAATAATATTGAGCCAAGCCATTAGTCCTACACCCACGTCGCCCATGCCCCAAGCTACGTCTGCTGCTTTAACCGTGCCATAGAATGTCGCGACCATGATAAGCACTTTTAAGGCGAACGATAACATTGGCACCTTAAACGTACGCTTAATGTAAGAAACATTGTTATCTGCGATAAAGTAATAGGCTAAAATTGTAGTAAACGCGAAGAAGAACAAAGCAAGTGCGATAAATGGCTTACCTACACCTTCTAGCATTCCATCAACTGCTATTTGCGTATACGCTGGGCTATTCGCAGCAATATCACCGGCAATATTTTGCACGATAAACGAAGACGAACCTTCAAGTTGAACGTTATAAGACTGAGTGATTAAGATCATAAACGCAGTCGCCGAACAAACAAACAATGTGTCGATATATACAGAAAACGCTTGCACTAAACCTTGTTGGGCAGGATGATCAACTTCAGCGCTTGCCGCAGCATGAGGGCCAGTGCCCTGACCGGCTTCATTTGAGTAAACACCACGTTTTACACCCCAGCCAATTGCTGCACCAACACCAGCCATAGGTGTAAAGGCATCTGTTATGATTAAGCTAATTACTGCAGGCAACTTATCAATATGTAGTGCGATAATCACACAGGCAATAATGATATAAGCTAACGCCATGAAAGGCACCACTACCTGAGTGAAGTTAGCAATACGTTTAACCCCACCAAAAATGATGAAACCTAACATCAGGACTATAAATACTGCTGTATATAACTTAGTAGTAGAAATATCTCCGAAAGCAGTATTTAGCATTTCACCTGTGCCAAATACCATTGTCACCGCTTCACCAATACTATTTGATTGCACTGTTGGTAACAAAGCGCCAGTAGCAACAATTGTTGCTATCGCAAAAATCCACGCATACCATTTTTGGCCAAGTGCTTTTTCAATGTAATAAGCAGGACCACCACGATAAATCCCTTCTTGACGTTCTTTATAGATCTGCGCATTAGTAGATTCGATATAGGCAGTTGCTGCACCAAAAAACGCTACAACCCACATCCAAAATACCGCACCTGGCCCACCAAAACCAATAGCTGCTGCGACACCAGCAATATTACCTGTGCCTACGCGTCCCGACAGTGATACAGCCAATGCCTGAAATGACGAAATGCCGCTATCTGAACTCTTGCCAGACAATAGCAATCGGCACATTTCTTTAAACTGGCGAATTTGTACAAAACGTGTAATTACCGAGAAAAATACGCCTGCCCCTAAACATAAATAAATTAGCGCTGGACTCCAAATGACCCCATTCAAACTATTAACAAGTTCTTGCACACTATACTCCTGAAATTATTATTATTTTTTCCTTCTATCGAAGGAGACTACCTTAAATCTTCTACGATATGATAAATCGCGGTCAAAAAGTCACGACCAAACAGACTACTTCTTGCATCTGACCAACCAACACTGTGATCTGGCAACAAAATGTTGTCTTTAAACGGCATTTCTACTGTGTATGCTAGGCACTTAAATTGTTCACCTACCCAGTTTGAGCCAACAGTTAAATTCGCTTTACCTGGCTCGTCTTTATCGTAACCTTTGTCATCTTGAAATTCTGGCGTAATTGCTAACAGAATCTGCTTAAACTTTTCTTCTAATTGTTGATGACGATCATCGTATGAAGGAACACCTTCGCAACCAGCAACAAAGTTAAATGGTAGCGCTTCATCACCATGAATATCCAAGTGCATATCAACACCGGTTTCTAACATTTTCTGACGCACCAAATAAACTTCAGGACTACGTTCCATTGATGGCTCTTGCCACTCACGATTCAAATTCACACCAGCAGCATTTGTTCTCAGATGACCTCTTACTGAACCGTCAGGGTTCATATTAGGCACTAAATAGAAAACAGCTTTGTTTAATAGCGAACGCGCTACACCATCGTCTTCATCAAGTAATCTATCGATAAAGCCTTCCATGAACCACTCTGCCATTGACTCACCTGGATGCTGTCTCGCTGTTAGCCAAACAACTTTTTTGCCTTCTCCTTCTTCGCCAACTTTTAGTAGGCTCATATCTCTGCCATCTAGGGTTTGCCCCAGTACTTGTAGTTGGCAATCGATATCAAGTTGTGCGTTATGAATAAGATCTTGATGACGCTCATAGCTATAAGGAGCAAAGTAAGCAAAATACACTGAGTCATGCTCAGGAGTGTAAGTAATCGTGAGGTTTTGTCCGTCAAATGAAGTAGGCACTCTAAACCAATGTTCTCTGTCGTAAGATGCTACCGCCTGATAATCATGCCAACCTTCTACGTACGCAGACTGACCTGCGTTAACGATGTGCATGACATGCTCTTGTCGTTGATTATTGTGCAGTTTGAAATGAAACCATTGATAAAACTCAGAATCGTTGTCTTGGACAATTTCCAGACGAATATTATCTGGTGAGTTAGCTTCAATAACGCGAATATTACCGCTATCGAAATTAGCTGAAATTTGCATAGGTTTGCTCTAGCCTATTTTGACTGATGAAACCCATAGTGTACACAATCAGCGATAAGATCAGAAGTGTTAAAATGATCTTAACAGCATTCCCAATTCTGTACTGTACCCTATTGATTTAGCTTGTATTTTGTTGCTTTCGTCCAGCACATAGTAGCTTGGGTACCCCTGAATTTTAAAAGATTTTTTGACAATTTCATTACCATAAGCTACTGGAAAGGTTAACTGATGCTTCGACGTAAACGCCAACACATCCTGTTTTGAACGATAGTCAAGTGCAATAGCTATTACGTCAATATCACTATTCTTTTCATAAATTGCTTGTAAATTGCCAATACTTGCATGGCAAATCTCACACCACGGCGCAAAAAAATAAATGATTTTTTTAGACTTATTAGCATATATATCCACCATGTCATCATGAATTGTAGGTAACACAGTTTCTTGCACGAGCGCAAGCTCATCACTAGCTAACATACTCGACGTTTTAAACCACGAAATAAGCTGGAAAATAAGAGAAAATGCAAGAATTTGAATTATTAAACTTCTAAACAATGTTGCGCCCTATATGAATCAATCTATCTACACAGACCCGATATACAAAAACATCTTTCAAAAAAAATCCGAAGACAAGCTTCGGATTTATTATCAGGTTGTTGGCTCTAATATAAAATTAGGCTTTACCAATTACTGTTAAGCCATTCATATAAGGCTGCAATACTTTAGGTACTTCAACCGAGCCATCGGCTTGTTGATAATTTTCTAAAACAGCAACGAGTGTTCTACCTACAGCTAAACCAGAACCGTTTAGAGTATGAAGTAACTCTGGTTTGTTGTTTTCGCTATTACGGTATCTCGCCTGCATGCGTCTTGCCTGAAAGTCGCCCATATTAGAACAAGAAGAAATTTCACGGTAAGTATTCTGCGCAGGTAACCATACTTCGATATCAAACGTTTTGGTTGCAGAAAATCCAATGTCACCCGAACAAAGTACGACAGTGCGATAAGGAAGTTCTAGTTTTTCTAGAATCACTTCAGCATGGCGTGTTAGTTCATCTAGTGCGTCAAATGAATTTTCAGGCTTCACCAACTGAACCATCTCCACCTTGTCGAACTGATGCTGGCGAATTAACCCGCGAATATCACGACCTGATGAACCCGCTTCACTTCTAAAGCATGGCGTATGGGCACACATTTTAATTGGCAGACTTGCTTCATCTACAATGTCGTCTCTTACTAAATTAGTTAACGGCACTTCTGCTGTTGGAATTAGAGAAAACTTGCGGTTTGCCAGATCAGTGTGGAACAAATCTTCACCAAATTTTGGTAACTGACCAGTGCCATATAATGAATCATGATTGACTAAGTAAGGTACATACATTTCTTCATAACCATTTTCTTGGCTATGAACATCAAGCATGAATTGCGCAAGTGCACGATGCAATTTGGCTATATGACCACGCATTACCGCAAAGCGTGTACCAGCAAGCTTTGCTCCACTCTCAAAATCTAAACCTTTATCAAGTGCGGTAGCGAGATCTACGTGATCTTTTACCTCAAAATCAAATGTCTTTGGCGTGCCCCAGCGACGAACTTCAACATTGTCATCTTCGTCTTCACCCTCAGGCACTGAATCATGGATCAGATTTGGGATCGCGCTGGCGATTGCATCAATCTGCTCAAGCACTTTATTCTGCTCTTCTTTAGCCGCTTCAAGCTCATCACCTAATTGGCTCACTTCTGCCAATAATGGCTGAATATCTTCACCACGTGCTTTAGCTTGGCCTATCGATTTAGAACGGGTATTACGTTGGCTCTGCAAGTCTTGTGTTTTTACCTGAATAGCTTTACGTTGCTCTTCTAATGACGTTAACGTAGATACATCTAATTTGTATCCGCGTTTAGCTAAATTTTGTGCCGTAATTTCAATATCTGTTCTTAAATGTTTTGCATCAAGCATGGTTTGTCACTTGTTTGTTATTTATTAAATAATGTCGCGAGATAAATACCAATGCCAGCGGCCAACAGGCACAATCCAACATTAAGCGTTACATTCATCACCGCTTTGAAAAATTCCCCTTGCTGAAATAACAGCAAAGTATCGAGCGAAAAAGTAGAAAAAGTGGTAAAGGCCCCAAGAAAACCGATCCCTATTAATGTTCGGTAAATCCCCACCTCTATAACACCTTGTTCTATCAGTCCATATAACATTCCCATTATCAGGGAGCCAGAGATATTAACTGCCAACGTAGCAAAAGGGAATCCTTTTCCTAGCCAATTTAGCATTAATTGTGAAATATAGAAGCGAAAACTTGCACCAAACGCCCCGCCAAGTGCAACCATTAGATAAATCGTTAAGCTACTTGTAGCGTTGTTCATTACTTTGCTCGTTTAATTGATGTAAATAATCCATTTTACTCTTGAGTTGCTTTTCTAAACCGCGGTCGCTTGGAAAGTATAGTCGTGTGTTATTCAGTACTTCAGGGAAATAAGATTCCCCTGCCGCAAAAGCGCCCTCTTCGTTATGCGCATAACGGTACTCCGCACCATGGCCCAAAGATTCTGTAATATGACTCGTTGCATTGCGCAAATGTACAGGTACTTCGAGTGAAGAACTATTTTTTGCAAGTTCGATTGCATTATTAAACGCTTGATAAACGGCATTACTCTTTGGCGCTAACGCCAAATATACAGCCGCTTGTGCAATGGCTCGTTCTCCTTCACTTGGCCCTACTCGATGAAACGTATCCCAAGCATTAACCGCCAATTGCATAGCACGCGGATCGGCATTGCCAATATCTTCACTGGCAATCGCAAGCAAACGCCTTGCTACATATAAAGGGTCGCCACCGCCTATTAAGATACGAGCGTACCAATACAAGGCTGCATCTGGATCTGAGCCTCTTACCGATTTATGAAAGGCACTGATTAGGTCGTAGAAAACATCACCGCCTTTGTCAAAAGACGCAATATTACTCCCTGCAACGTTAACGATGTGTTCAAGCGTTAACGGTTGACAATTATCGCTCAGAGAACTAACCGCATTGTCTATAATATTCAATAACTTTCGCGCATCACCAGAAGCCAGTTTAGTTAGGTGATTTACAATCTCCCCACTAACATGCTCTAAATACCGGTTTTCATGGTGCAAGAATCCAAACGCCCTCTCTGCCACGCACACTAACTCATTTTCAGTTAAGGATTTAAGCACATAAACTTTGGCACGAGAAAGTAAGGCACGATTTAATTCAAACGCGGGGTTTTCAGTTGTTGCACCGATAAACAAGATAGTGCCGTCTTCAATGTGAGGTAAAAAAGCATCTTGTTGACTTTTATTGAAGCGATGTACTTCATCTACAAATAACAGTGTACGTTTCTGACTAACTAGCAATCGTTGTTTTGCATTTTCGATTGCTTGTCTAATATCCTTCACACCTGCCGTTACTGCTGAAATGCGTTCTACTTCAGCCTTTGCATGTTTTGCAATGATTTCAGCTAAAGTAGTTTTGCCAGTTCCTGGCGGCCCCCACAAAATCAATGAATGACAATTTCCATTGACGATCGCCTGATATAAAGGCATATCAGGTGACAATATGTGTTGCTGACCAACATAATCTTTTAGCGTTTTAGGACGTAATTGAGCAGCTAATGGGGCGACATCAATCCCGTCGCCAAAGTCAAATTGCATCGCACCATCATCGTTGGTCATCTAATGCAACACCGTCTGGTAATTTAAAGTGAAACCTTTCGACACTCGGCTGTGTAGTAACATTAACATTTACCAGTATTATTTTGCTCGTTTGTCCCGTTGAATCAACAATCTCAAAGCGCTGTATTAACCCATGTTCGTCGAATGCAATAACTAGCTTTTTAACACGGCTATTAGGCTCATTACTTTGTACACTAAATACACCCTCGTTAGTTTGGCTGACAGAAAAATTTTGCCAGACAGATGCGTCATTATTTGTAATAAGTAAGATAGGAGTATTGGCGATTGAGTCTTCTACATTAAACGCGGTTGCTTGTTCAACAAACGGATCATAAAACCATAACGTTTCGCCATCAGAAATAATTTGGGTTTCGTCGGGAACCTTAGTATGCCAGTTAACTTTATTCGGCTTTGTTACCGCGATATCACCTTCCGCATTCTGCAATACATCACCATCTTCATCGTAAATTGTTTGAACGAACGATGCACTGAAGTATTCGAGCGTATTTAGCTTGTCACGTAAACTCTTCATGTCTTGGTTACTAATAGCAACCGATTCGTTTTCAACCATAGGTACTGCACTTGCAGAATGAGCTGAAAAGAGTGACGTTGAAATGGCAACTGCCAATGCAGTGCGCAACAAAAATTTTGGGTACATCTTAATCCTTAACTGGTGGAGGAGCTAATACTTCGCGGGCACCGTTATGTCCAGGTGCACTGACGACGCCTTGCATTTCCATATCTTCAACTATTCGTGCCGCGCGATTGTAACCAATTCTAAACTTACGCTGAACACTAGAAATCGATACACGACGGGTTTCAGTAACAAACGCTAATGCTTCATCATATAGCGCATCTAGTTCTGACTCTTCGCCTTCTGCTTGCTCGCCAGGTAACAATACTTCTTGTTCACTATCACCTGATAGGACTTCTTCGATATAGTTTGGTTCCCCGCGAGATTTCCAATCGCTCACTACTGCGTGTACTTCGTGATCGTCAATAAACGCCCCGTGAACACGTGTCGGCAAACCAGATCCTGGTGGTAAATAAAACATATCACCATAACCCAACAGCTGTTCGGCCCCTTGTTGATCTAATATTGTTCTAGAGTCAATGCGCGACGACACTTGTAATGCCATACGAGTGGGAATATTGGCCTTAATAAGACCGGTTATAACATCTACTGATGGGCGCTGCGTCGCTAGAATTAAGTGGATGCCTGCAGCACGTGCTTTTTGTGCAATCCTCGCAATAAGTTCTTCAACCTTTTTACCAACAATCATCATCATGTCGGCAAATTCGTCTACTACCACTACAATGCTCGGTAATTTATCTAGTACGGGTGGCGTTTGCGTAAAAGCATCAGTTGGTTGCCATAATGGGTCAATGATAGGCTCGCCCGCTTCTTTAGCTTTGGCTATTTTTTGGTTGTAACCTTTAAGGTTTCTTACGCCTAGCGCAGACATCAGTTTATAACGACGTTCCATCTCGCCGACACACCAACGAAGCGCGTTAGCGGCCTCTTTCATGTCAGTCACAACTTCTGCTAATAAATGAGGGATTCCTTCATATACCGATAACTCAAGCATCTTTGGGTCAATCATGATCATGCGCACATCTTCTGGTGTTGACTTGTATAGAAGACTGACGATCATGGTATTTACCGCAACTGATTTACCAGAACCCGTTGTACCTGCTACCAATAAGTGCGGCATTTTAGCCAAGTCAACTACCACTGGTTCGCCCGCAATATCTTTACCAATGGCCATGGTTAGTGTTGAAGACGAAGTTTCAAATTTTTCACAGCCAAGTACATCACGTAAATAGACAATTTCACGGTGTTGATTCGGTAACTCTAATCCTATAACCGATTTTCCAGGGATAACTTCTACTACACGTACGCTTTTTGCAGACAACGAACGCGCTAAATCTTTAGATAAGTTTGAAATCTTGCTTACTTTTACACCCGGAGCCAAGTCTAATTCAAATCGCGTAATTACAGGCCCAGGGAACACAGCAACCACGTCTGCCTTAACACCAAATTCTGCCAATTTAGCTTCCACCAATCGACTAACTAAGTCTAATTGCTCTTGATCGATTGGGTTTTCTTCTTTATCTGGACGGTCTAGCAAGTTAATCGAAGGCATTTCCTCATAACTAGGTAGTTTTTTACTAGGTGATTGTTCTGTTGGCGTTTCTTCCACTTCAATTTTTTCAACTGATTCAAATGCCGCAGCTATTTCATCATCACTAACGTGGTCTTGCACGTTGATTGCTAATGGTTCACCCATTAAATCATCAATTTCAACGTACGGTTCTACGTCGTTGTTAAGCGATAACGAAATATCATCTTTACTTGGTGAGATAATATTTTCAGAAGCATCTATACCAATTTGATCAAATGCGCCTTTTACATCGTCTTGCTCTTCGAAACTGTCAAAATTGATATGTGGTTCTAAGTTATCTACATCGACATCATGCTCATCGAATGATTCAATTTGTTTTTCGATTTGCTTCGGCGCTACATCTTTATGAGCTTTACTTGTATTTTTGTCTGTAACTGGCTGTTCAGTACCAAACTTGTCTTTAATAATCTTTGGTAACTTAGCTAAATAGACCGCGAAATTAATCGTGTATTCGCCGATGCCGTCAACTATGCGAATTAAAGAAATTCCCGTCAATAATACGAATCCACTAGCCATCAGCATTAGAAATAACAATGTACTGCCGACAAAAGATAGGTATGGTAAGAATGAACTACTAAGTACATCACCTAGAATGCCACCCGCTGAAAAATAGAATATGTCATCAAAATTCATACTCGCGATAGACGTTACGCCAATATATAACATGATGAAACCGATTAATTTTAGCCCTAATGTAAGGTAATCAAGTTGAATTAATCGGTGGTATTTTTGAAATAACAACCAGCCCGTTATAGCGATAACAAACGGTAAGCTATAGGCGACAATGCCAAATAAATTAAGTAATAAATCGGAAATGTATGCGCCAACCGCACCGCCTAAATTACGTATAGGAGACTCATAACCCGTTTGTGACCATCCGGGATCTGCTGGATCAAAACTGAATAGCGCCAGCATCATAAACATTGCAAATACACAGGTAACCAACAAGCCTGCTTCTAGCAGCCGTTGAATACCATTTAATTTTGGAGAATTATCAGACAAAGTTCCACGTTCCAGTAAGGGAAATACAAATATATGACGTTAAAATAACAAACAAAGCGTGATTGTTAAATACGTCATCGTTTAATTGGTATGATATTGGACGATTTTACTTCTTCCATTACCACATAAGTTCTGCTTTCACTCACTGCCGGTAGTCTGAGTAACGTGTCACCCAACAATTGACGATAAGCAGCCATGTCAGACACCCTTGTTTTAAGTAAAAAGTCAAAGTTACCTGAAACCAAATGACATTCTAATATATCTTCGAGTTCATTCGCGGCTTTTGAAAACTCATCAAATACGTCAGGGCTGGTTTTAGTGAGGGTGATTTCTACAAATACTAAGAGTGCGGCAGAAAGCTTTTCTGGGTTCAATCGCGCTTGATAGCCGAGTATAACGCCATCCGCTTCAAGTCGCTTTACCCGCTCTAAACAAGGTGTTGGACTTAACCCTACCCTTTTAGAGAGTTCGACATTTGATAATCTACCGTTTTTCTGAAGTTCGACTAAAATGTTTCTATCGATACGATCAATTTTACGTATTTCGTCCATTTTGCTATTTATAAAAAACTTTTTTATGCGACTTTCGCAGGATTATATACTGCGATTCGAAAATTTTCGACAGGTTATTTCAATCAAAGCGCATTATACTAGCCACATATTTCAACAGCGAGTATATAAATATGATAATTGGTGTACCAAAAGAAATTAAAAACCACGAATATCGTGTAGGCATGGTTCCGGCGAGCGTTAGAGAATTAATCGGACACGGCCACAAAGTATTAGTTGAAACAAATGCAGGTATTGGCATCGGTTTTACTGACCAAGACTATGTTGATGCAGGCGCTTCAATTTTATCTTCAGCAAGCGAAGTTTTTGCTGAAGCTGAAATGATCGTTAAGGTAAAAGAGCCACAAGCTGTAGAAAGAGCGATGTTACGTGAAGGACAAATTCTTTTCACTTACCTTCACTTAGCACCAGACTTACCACAAACTCAAGATCTAGTAGCGAGCAAAGCTATTTGTATCGCATACGAAACAGTGACAGATGCTAATGGCGGCTTACCATTATTAGCACCTATGTCTGAAGTAGCTGGACGTATGTCAATTCAAGCAGGCGCACAAGCACTTGAGAAGTCTAACGCAGGTCGTGGCATGTTATTAGGTGGCGTTCCGGGTGTTGAGCCAGCTAAAGTTGTTATTATTGGTGGCGGTATGGTTGGTAATAACGCAGCTAAAATGGCAGTAGGCATGGGCGCTGACGTTGTTGTACTTGACCGTAATATCAACGTGCTTCGTCGTTTAGATGACTTATATGGCAACAAAATCAAAGCAGTTTACTCAACAGCAGATGCGTTAGAAAAGCATGTTCTTGAAGCTGACTTAGTAATTGGTGGTGTGTTAATTCCTGGCGCTGCTGCACCTAAGCTAGTGACCAAAGAGCACATTAAGAACATGAAGCCAGGTTCTGCAATTGTTGACGTTGCAATTGACCAAGGTGGATGTATTGAGACATCAGTAGCGACTACACACGCAGAACCTACATTTATTGTAGATGAAGTTGTACATTACTGTGTTGCAAATATGCCAGGCGCTGTACCACGTACATCAACGTTTGCATTAAACAACGCTACATTGCCTTACATTATTCAATTAGCAAACAAAGGTTACAAGCAAGCATTGAACGATAACAAACACCTATTAAATGGTTTGAACGTTATCGATGGTAAAGTAACAGTTAAAGAAGTTGCTGAAAACCTAGGCTTTGAATTTGTTGAGCCAGCTACCGCTTTAAATGCATAAGCAAAAAAGTAAAATTTAATGTGATAAAGCCTGTTAGCTACCTAACTGGCTTTTTTATTATTTCAACTCTAGACCCACGATATTTGTATTACTCAGCATTGCCATCTTAATTAAAACCTTTCATGATTGTGTTAATCAAACGTTGATGAAAATCAGTAAAGCGTAAAAAAAATGGTGCAAATCGCGTAAATCGACAATATTTAATCAACAAAAGTTATTTTACGCCCTTGAGATATTTCCATAGAATCCCAATCAATTAGAACATAGTTCGTTTTACAAATAATTTGGAGTAGTTCATGAGCGAAGTGAGACATTGTCCATTACTCATATTGGGTTCAGGCCCTGCTGGATATACCGCCGCTGTTTATGCAGCACGTGCAAACCTTAACCCTGTTATGATTACTGGCCTTCAACAAGGTGGTCAATTAACTACAACGACAGAAGTAGAAAACTGGCCTGGCGACGCTGATGATCTTACCGGACCTGTATTAATGGAACGCATGCAAAAACATGCAGAAAAGTTCGATACAGAAATCATCTTTGACCATATTAACGAAGTTGAACTGACGCAGCGCCCATTTAAATTAAAAGGTGACACAGGCGAATATACTTGTGACGCATTAATTATCGCAACTGGTGCATCAGCACAGTACTTAGGTTTACCTTCAGAAGAAGCATTCATGGGTAAAGGTGTATCTGCATGTGCTACATGTGACGGATTTTTCTACCGTAATCAAAAAGTTGCAGTTGTAGGTGGTGGTAATACTGCTGTAGAAGAAGCACTTTATTTGTCAAATATTGCTTCAGAAGTACACTTAATTCACCGTCGCGATACATTCCGCTCAGAAAAAATCTTAACGAAACGTTTAATGGACAAAGTAGAAAATGGCAACATTGTGCTTCATTTAGATCGTACATTAGATGAAGTGTTAGGTGACAACATGGGTGTTACTGGTGTTCGTTTGAAAGACACGAAAACTGACGCGACTGAAGAGTTTGACGTAGCAGGTGTGTTCATAGCGATTGGTCACAAGCCAAACACAGGCATATTTGCAGGCCAATTGGATATGAAAGATGGTTATCTAACAATCCAAAGTGGCACAAACGGTAATGCAACTCAAACAAGTATCGAAGGTGTTTTTGCTGCTGGTGACGTGGCTGACCACATTTATCGTCAAGCGATAACTTCTGCTGGCGCTGGTTGTATGGCTGCTCTTGATGCAGAAAAATACTTAGATGCCAAATAATATCGCATGCTAAAGCCTTTCCAGTGGTTAGATACTGGTAATACACTATTCCCTCCATTAGATAGCGCATTGGCCGAACCAAATGGCCTACTCGCTATTGGGGGGGACTTATCACCTAAGCGAGTCATTGAAGCATACAAGCAAGGCATATTTCCTTGGTATAATGAAGGAGAGCCGATTCTTTGGTGGTACCCTAAACCTCGTGCAATTCTTAAGTTTGACGACCTTTACGTCAACAAAACCCTTCGAAAACAACTTAAACGTGCGCCCTACACTGTTTCTGTAAACAAAGCCTTTGTCGAAACGATTGAAAAATGTTCAAACGCTCCCTTTCGTGGTGATGAAACATGGATCACCAATGCGATGCAGCAAGCCTATATTCAACTACATTATGAAGGATTCGCGCATTCAGTTGAAGTTTGGCATGAAAGTCAACTCGTTGGAGGCCTTTATGGGATTGCAATTAATGGGTATTTTTCTGGTGAGTCTATGTTCTATCAAAAAACTAACGCGTCTAAGTTTGCGCTAGTGGGTTTGTGTAGTTTGCTTGCCACGGTCAATGTGACATTTATAGATTGCCAAATCATGAATCCATTTCTTGCCTCTATGGGTTGTAAAAATGTCTCATTAGCTGAATTTCAGCAGTTACAATCGAATATGCTCAATACAAAAGTCTCACCAACACTATGGGATCCACGTACGCTATAATGAAAGTATGGGCATGAATTTTCAGTTAGGCATTACACAAGAGTTTCCTTGCAGTTATTTGCCAGATAAACAAGAGCGATTACTCGTTGCAACCGACCCCAGATTGCACGATAAAGAACACTATTCCTGGCTAATGTCGCAAGGTTTTAGACGCAGTGGCGATCAGATTTACCGTCCTCATTGCCTACATTGCAACGCGTGCCAATCATTACGCGTTTTGGCAATGCAGTTTAAACCAAGCAAAAGTCAAAAGAGAATAATAAAGAAAAATCAGAGTTTTAATATCGTTGTTTCAAAAGAGCTAAAGAATAGCTATTACGCTTTGTATGAACGTTACATAAGTCAGGTTCACGCCGACGGTGCCATGTACCCACCTTCGCCAGAGCAATATGAAAATTTCCTTAAAACCGATACATTTGAACAAATATTCATTGAAATTTATGACGATGCTGAACTAATTTCGGTCGCAGTGACTGACGTGCTTGAGCACGCATTATCCGCCGTCTACACGTTTTATCACCCCGATTATCGTAAGAAAAGTTTAGGCATGTTTTCAATATTAAGTCAGATTGAAATCACCAAACAAATTGGCAAAGATTATCTATACTTGGGCTATCAAATTGATAGTTGCCAGAAGATGAATTACAAAGATCAGTTCTATCCGCACGAAATTTTGTACGAAAATTCGTGGCAATTGAGAAATAAATAGCACTATGCCTTTACATTAGCCGTTGATTTCGGCATTATCTGCGCAGCTTTTTATTTATGCACAAGATTAGAGGTTTGACGCCCAATGGCGAAAGAAGAAAATATTGAAATGCAAGGGACAGTCTTAGAGACTTTACCTAATACTATGTTCCGCGTTGAATTAGAAAATGGTCACGTTGTGACAGCTCATATTTCAGGTAAAATGCGTAAGAACTACATACGTATCTTAACCGGCGATAAAGTCACGGTAGAATTAACTCCGTATGATTTATCTAAAGGTCGCATTATTTTCCGTGCTAGATAAAAAATCAGACTTCATTAAAAAGCCCCTAATTTAAGCTGTCTCTTATACACAAATCCCTGCTAAGAAATTAGCGGGGATTTTTTTGAACTAAATCTCAACCTCATGATCAGATCTTCAAATCTTATTTGGAGACACATTGTGATTAA